>Ga0247765_1000349_pt1 | contig 36881 bp, 36 predicted proteins | sample UWRJL106311C6_FD_179949 | JGI IMG/M metagenome (GOLD analysis project Ga0247765, IMG submission 179949) | Plant litter microbial communities from Arlington Agricultural Research Station in Wisconsin, United States - UWRJ-L106-311C-6 | ecosystem: Environmental > Terrestrial > Plant litter >...
CGTGGTGTGGGGGGGGGGGGGGGGGGGGGGGGGGGGGGGGGGGGGCTTTGACTTGGGAAAACCACGAGAAGCCTCACAAACTTCTCGGAGAACTCCTCGAACAGCCAATCTGGGAGGATGAGCTTGCCTTTAGGACAACCCATCCATAATGGCAATGCCTCGATTAATTACCAACTTTTATTCAGTCTTTACCACTTGCATTAGGCAAGGGAGAGAGAAGAAATCACATCGCCTGTCGGGCTTAACTTCACCGACACCCAACGGTCTGTGCAGAGCTGTAATGCGGGGAGCCCGTATTGCTAACCCACGACGGCATAGCTTCATGTACGCCCGTTTCTTCCTGGACATGATAAGATGACGCAGCCTTCCCTTTTATTGGGAATTCATTCTCTTTTATCTCAACTCAACTCGCCTCTCTCAAGAATTGTCAGTTCAGTTCAGTTCAGTTCAGTTTGTGCGAGGCATCCATCCATCCATCATGGCCTCCCTCAACGGCTGGTCTTTCAACCCTTTCCCCGCCTTCGCTCCCACCCTGTACCCCAACACGGCCTTTTACAATGTTACCAACCCCTCGAAAAACCTCACCTACCAAATCCAGCTATCCTGGCCCCTTACCTGGAACTCTTCTACTTCTTCGGTTTCCAACAAAACTGCTTTAACCATGTACGTCCTCGACGGGAATGCTCTTGGCACCACCGCCGCCGAAGCAGTCAAACGTCGTGCCCCCTTGGAAGTTACCCAGCCAGACAGCGTGGTCGTGAGCATAGGCTACCCACTCACCGACAACGTCTACGCACTCACGCAACGCGGAATTGATTTCCGCCCACCGATCCCGTCCCCGGCGCCAACGACCCCGCGTGCCGGAGCCGATGATTTCCTCGCGTTCATCACGGGAACGGTCCGTCCGTGGGTGCGAGACTCGGTTTTTCCTTCCGTGAAATTCACGAGGGACGCTCTGTACGGACATTCGTTCGGTGGGCTTTTTGTCGTGTATGCTTTGCTGCAGAAGCCGCTGGGGTTTGATACGTTTTTGGCGGCGAGCCCTTCGCTTTTCTGGGAAGGCGGGAGGATGTTGGGCATGGTTACCGATGCGTTGGGAGATGGAAACTCTAATGGGACTACGCCTTTGCCTTCCCCTCCTGGGTTATCGACATCGGGAAACTATCCACTTCCCGCAGTGGTGATTAGCTATGGTTCTGTGGAACAGTTTCCCGTACGCAGGCGGAGAGAGACGGAGGCAGCGTTTCAGGCGAGAAAGCGGTCGATCATGGTGAGGTTCAACAATAGCATGACGGTGAATTGTCACGACTTGTATGATAGGATCAAGGGGAGTGGAAACAAGGTCAGGGAAGTGATGTTGAAGGAGTATGCGGGACAGGAACATAGTAGCGTGGCGGCGAGTGCGATTACGGATGGATTTGAGTATTTTATTGACTGGTAGATACCTAGGGGAGTATTTGTGGCCATCAAAATGGCACATGTAGTTGCAGCATAGGTTCCTCAAGTGAAACTCATCACCCACTTTTGTCACATGCATCACCCGTGATTGGCTTCCCTATCACACAAAATCCATTGGCTAGAACTTGCTCAGTCACAGGCTCACAGGCATGCGGTTTCACGCGCTTTTGTCCAGTCGCGCCGGACATACCCCGCAGCCCGCAGGCAGGCGGATGGCATGGCGAATTGCGATTGGACTTTTGATCAAAACAAGCCCAGACTGCAGTCCATGATCTGAGGTGTCAGATACCTTAACTCAACCCAACCTAATCTATCTATCTATCTATCTATCTGTTCATCGACTAAACCCTCTCTTACTACCACCATAGATAAGTAAACGCGGAAATCACCATGGCGGCCATCACTTCCTTCATCTCAACTCAGCTTAGCACCACGTATACCTCCATCGTCGACGAGACTGGCACATATATTTCCCTGCAATGGGAGAGTATCCTGGAATGGGCATCGCAATCACGTATCTCTCCCTCTCTTTCCTTTTACTTTTCAATCCCATGTCACCAAATACATCCATCCCTGTGCAGCCAGAAATCAAGTTGAGTGAGACAGATATTCTAACACGCATTTTGGATCATAGACATATACTATCCACTCCTCGGCTGGGTCGTCACCTTCACGCTCGTGACCTGGGCAATTCTGAGTCTCGGATTCGGTCCTGCGGGAATCGCCGCCGGTACGTTTTCTTGTCTTTCCATGTCTCAACTATTGATCTACCATGTCTATCTTACCCTTCAATCCGTGTCTCGATTCTCAAGTATCTTCCATGACATCCACTCGCTCGCTCACCGGGCATCAACCCAACACCACCAATCCATACCCTGCCCTGCCCTGCTCTGCTGCCCTGGACCACGAACCAAGCAAGACCTAGGATTTGGGATGCAAAAAGACCCACTAACATTGACAAAACAGGATCCATCGCCGCGGCGTTCCAATCCGTGGCTTACAATAACTTCACACCTGCCGGAGGAGTATTTGCCATGTTGACTAGCATGGGCATGTTAGGAGCGTTGAATCCTGCAGCCGTGAGCAGGGCAATGGTATTAGCGACGGGGGTAGCTATGGTAATGTATTTGTGTGGGGTGGGACGCTAGCTACCTTACCTAAGGTGATAGGTTTGGCTCGACTGAACGGGACTGGGTGGGGGTCTACGAGTTACCCATGTTGGAGAGAAGATGTGGACCGAGAAAATTCCTAGACAAGGTGGATAGGCTCGGTCTGAAGAGTTTGTAAACGGCGGCTTGTCAACGGCACTAAGATTGTTTTCTATCACTGCTAAAACAAAGATATTTGGTTTAGGGGCTGGACGTGGGGCAGAAAGAAAAATGAGAGAAAAAAACTAATTCGGGCACAGGGAATCTAACTCTTGTTCTGCTGAGTGTCAGAATCAAAGCCTGTCAGCCATGTTAACCATGTCTATTCCGCCGGGTATCACTCGTCATCTATCAGTAACACATTATTCACATGTCCCATTCACTGCATACAGACCTCTGTCCAAGCCAAGTCAACCCTTCAGAACAATGTACCCGTCCCGGTTCCTCCGCGCCCTTCCCACACACCGCTCCCCGTCCCTTCCAGCTCAAACCGGCCCAGGCTCTCTTGCCAATTCTGCCAATCAAACGTCTCCCCCATGTCCACATCCAGCTCTTCTGCTGGCACGTTTGCCTTGAAAGGATCTGTTGTCCCACCGTCGGACCACATCCACGGTGGTAGGTTGCGGTGGTCATTGAGAGGAGATGTTGTCGATGGCATTACCTGGCTTTGGCGGCTACCTGTCAATGCTGGCGAGGCACTAAACCCGAGCATACCGCTATCCATTCCTGGAAGGCTCGCCGCCGACATACCATACGACGACGTCGTCAAATTGCCATGCCACAGTTGGACAAAGTCAACGGGATTAAACATTGGGTTCTTCATTGCTGAGTCGATCTGCTCCATGATTTCTTGGTCAACATTCGGGTGAAATGGGGTCGCCGACGTGTCTGGTCGCCCTAGTGGGCGCGATGGGGCCGTCTGTAGCGGCCGGTTCAGCGCTTCGAGAACTTCGGGCGGTATTGGCGGCGCATTCACCAGCTTTCGCCAGCGCTCGGTGGCAATAGCGCTTTTCACCGAGCTGGAGAGTGCACCAAATGAATCGGGTCGTGATTTAGCTCGGTCCTCAATCTCGAGCTGCTGCGCTGCTTGAGGGTCGCCCTGGAGCCGGGCAATTTCTGCTTCGCGGTGCTTCTTCGTCATCAGGTACATCTTCCGTAGAGGGAGAAAAATGGCCGAATGATCCGACATCTTCTCCTTGTCAAACTGCGAGAATGATGGGCTTGACGCAGAGAAGACCGTGTTCAGCGCTCCCCAAGACCGCTCAACCGAGGCACTCCAAGGCCGGTGAGAGACCTCGAGGAGGACGTACGCGATGGCATGTAATTGTGTGTAAGTCTGGAACAACCAACGCCACTGTTTGGTCCTTGAATCAGTGTTAAGGATGTAGCTATACTCGAAGACTTCGGTAGCAGCGTTGAGCAAGGATGCGCGTTTCTCTTCCGACAGTGTCTGACCATCTGGGCCAGGGAACAACACGGATTGGTAAATAATAAGCCGCATCTTGGCGACGATGAGTCGAGCAATCTGTGAAGCTGTCCAATACATTGGGTTGCTCTCAGTGCCTGGATCTTTTAGATATTGATCTTCAACCCGCTTTTGAACTTCAGCAAGGAGGGCTTCCTTGTCTTCGAACGAGACTGCCGCGTCCCGAGGGCAGAATGAGGGCATGTCCGAAATGTGCATACGCCTTGCCACCGCACAAATCTCGAAACGAATGAGTGAGAACGTCATATCGGTCGGCCCAACCCTGGGCTTGGGTAGCTCGGTACTCTCGGGAGATATGTCGGCGTCATTGATGTGAAGGGGAAATGCTGTGTCGAACATGCGGTCCACAAGAGTAAGGTCCGTCCCTTGATCCTCGGCAGAGCGAAGATCGAGGACGGCGACCGCCCAAAAGAGTCGTCTCCGCATCTCGATCTCGAATAGTGAAAGGTTGGGGAAATGGGTTCCATCGCGGTGGAGACCAAGCGCTTGGCTCATGCGGATCATAAGACCCGTTAAGGTCCATGTGAACCTCGTGTCATCGTGGCGCCGGACCAGGACGAGAAACAGGAGAAAGGCTTGGGCTGATGTGAGGTCGGGCGATATTATAAAGTTTGCCTTGGCTAAGGCTTGCTCGAGGGCGAAGCGGTACTGCTGTAGCAAGACGGATTTCTCGGTGCCAAAGTTTGTTTTTACCTGTCCACGGTCAGCCAGGAACAATCCATATAAAGGTGTGCGAGCATACCTCTTCTTCGTCCAACGATGTAATTGAGGCATAATATATCGAAAACATGAGAGCTTCATATGAGGGTGTTAGACTATCCATGTTTTTGCGAATCTCCCGGATGAAGGTGTCCATGGTTGGCACATGGAGAATTTTAAGGATAGGATCAACATTTTCTTGGAAAACCTGCCACAGGAAGGGAATTTGGGATGGTAAAGGATGAAGCGCCCTGAGGTCGACATCGGCAGAACGATAGCCCAGAATAAAAGATTGGTGATCCCTCGCATATTTCTCCTGCGCAGCAGAATCAGGTGTCGTCTCAGCGTCATACTCGTCTGAATCATCCTCGGTGAGGTCATGGGTTTCTTGGCGTATCTCGTCGAGCTTTGACACACGAGTTAGCTCTGAACAATCCTGGCAATAGGGGTCGCATACCTCGTCATTGATTGACGTCCAAAAGGCACTGCTGACATATCTCGTAACCCCCTTCTCATTTAATACCAATCGTCCGAACTGCCTGTGAACATCGGACGACCTCTTCAGAGGCCCGAGCCCGAAGGTGAAACTCCGCACCGGGGTAGTTGCAGTTGGCCCGCTCGTCGGCGCGGCTGTCTCTTGACTTCGATGGCTGCCGGCCACACTTGATCCGCTATTATGCGCCCGACCTAAAGTATCCCCTTCCATGCCTTCGGGCGAGTTCCCAGTGCTAGAGGGTTGGCGAACCGTTTCGATCTCGATCTGACCGCTGAGTTCTTCGACAATCCCTTCTAGCTTGCGCAGGCGTTTCATCAACTCCAATTCGCGTTCGCTCGACGGCTGCTTCGACGGCGCATTCGGATCTTTGGGTCTTGGACGGCGTGGCGCTCGGCCTGGGGCGGGGAATATGCAAGGAATTTGGGCTCTTCGACAATTCGAGCACGGCATGTGCTTGTCGCAACGGACCTAGGAGGTGTTAGTGAGCTTCCCGCGATCTGGCTCTACTCAAACAGGGCAAATACCAACCTTTCTCCTCCGACATGTTACGCAGCTGCGAGGATTCACGGCGCTGGAGACGGCGGCGCCTGGCGAGTAAACCGAAGCGCCGGGCGGAGGGTGGCGCGCGAGGGCGTGGATCTGCTGGGCGTCAAAGCCATCTTGGACGCTCGAGACGGAGGGAACATCGGTTGTGGTCGAGGCCTCTTCTGAGACGAGGCTGGGCGTGCCCCAAGTCGAGTCTCCAGCTGTCATGGTGGTGCAAAGGCGGATGCGAATGGTGGGCGCTGAAGAGTTGACTGGTCGCGGGGTCAAGCGGCAACGAGATCGGCAACTAGTCACTGGGGAAAAATCGGCCGCGTTCCCTAGCGGCTATCTCTGGGATTGCACCTATCCAGGGCGGCAAGGCGGCAAGGCGGCGGGTGTCTCGCAGATGGTCGTTCGGCCTAGTAATGTCCCCGGGCGTACGAAATGGCTGCAGCTCAAGCGCTGTGTGGTTGAAGCTGGACGGAGCAAGAACAGCACAGGTCCCATCAGACTCGGGTCAAGAATCCTGGGGAGCCAGGGAAAGTGGGGTCAGTGGGGCGATAAGCGGGAATGTCAGCCTTTAGTGCTGGCAGAGTCATTAATAGACGCTGGAACACAAGACGATGCCCTACACTAATGGACTAAAATATGCGTTCTTTCTCTCTTTGTGTGAGATGAGAAGGCACCGATCCGTCTATGTTCAAATCTAGGACTTATTGTGCAAAACTTTTCTGAAAATGGCCTGGGCCCATCACTCAGCCTCTTCCTGCTGCTCGGTACTTCGTCATAGCACCTGACTTCGGTTTCCGCCCCTTCCCGACCTCCGAGTGCGACACTGGCGCATCAAATCAGGGCATGGCGAGCTGCACGGTGAGCCTCATGGGTGACGTTAAGTTTTGTCCGCTACACTACGCGGCCTCTTCTCCGCGGTACTGCTGAGTGGTACTGCTTAGGTGTGGCTTTCAACACTGGAACTCCACCATGAGTGTCTGTCACTACCCCACCTCCCACCTGCACCTGCAGCCACCAATCGGCACCACCAGTTCCTTCCATCACCAACAACGCGAAAACGAAGCAATCACCCTCAAACACCTCTTCCTTCCGTCGTCAATAAGCAAGTGACCCTACTCCTTGCCGTCGCCCCGGATGCACCAACATTCCATCTTCATCAAAGCCATCTATCCGCCCACATGGCCGACGAGAAAGCAATCGTCCCTAAGCTCGATCGGCTGGCTCTCTACCCGGTAACACCCCCAGAAACAGCATCTCCCAACTCCCCCACGCCGTCGTCTACCGTAGGCCTACCGGTTTCGAGCGTCGATAAGATTATTGCCGAAATTCGCAATCGCATCCGTGACAGAGTTGGGGTCGAAGAGGAGTGGTGGTGCATCAGCCTCAGTCGCGACGAGTTCAAGGCTTTTAAGGCGCGTTTCGAAGCCGAAGTCGAAGAAGATTGGCGCTGGGGAAAGTAAGTAACTTGCTTATCTACTACCATATTGGCTAACCTCTAATTAGGATCAAGTACGACTACTTCCCTCAGCTCGCCAAGTTCGTCCTGCGTATGTCAGGTACTATCCACGAGGATACTATCAGAGGATTCGAATACCTAGTTACTGAGCAGTTGATCGGTATAAAGCAAGGTAATGACCAAGTCGCTGCCGATTTCGCTCGGGGCATACGCGCAAGAGGAAGCCCCAAGATTGAGGTCGATAATGATGGGACCCATCACCCAGATGGGTCGTTTGCACATAAAGATGCGACAGAATTAGGTGTCATTCTGGAGGTCTCACATTCACAACAACGACAAGATTTGCCGTTCCTCGCAGACGACTACATCCTAGGTTCGAATGGGTTAACCCAGGCTGTTATCGGGATCGATATTGCGTATCAGGGAAAAGAAGCCAAAGTCATAGTATGGCGACCAAAGGAGACCAAGCAAAAGATCAGTACCAAGATGACCTTTGAGGGTACTTTCCGAGATATAAATGGGGACTTGGTCAATGGCAATCAGAAGCTTTGGATTTGGTTGAAGGATTTCGGTAACAAGCTTGATTGTCCCGGTATCCAAAAGGTCAAGGGGTTGATTACAATCTCCTTTTCTCAATTGTATGAGTTGGTACAGGAGAGCGAGGCTTTTGATCAAACACGGAAGCGGAGGCGAGGGTCGGATGAGGTTCTCGAAGGTCGAAGTGGGAAGAAGGTCAAGGATAAGATGGTCCGCCCATCACCGGAGAGACTTACGGCCTCGATTGAGGAACAGTTCAAGACAGCCGAGGAAGAAGTCGAGAAGCAGCTCAGCGACCAGGACGGAGATTACATCCCAGAGTAGGATGTTTTGGAGCAGGTGGCAAAGATGGAGCTTGTAGAACTAGTAGACCTTGGTATGCTTTGCTGGGTTTCTGGGCCTTCAATCTATCTGTGGCGCGGCCCGCAGCGCACTCCTCGCGGCCGACCAGTCAAAAACGGCAGCCCCGACAGCGACACAGGAATTCCAGTTGCAACATGTATGGGTGGTCTTGGCCGAGAACTTGACGGTTCTTATGCCGAGTTCACCTGCGTTGCACAGGAAAATATCCGAGCGATCCCCGACACTCGATCTCTTACCTGGCCTGAACTGGCTGCGTTGCCCGAGATGTTACAGACAGCATGGGGCTCACTGACTGCTGGACTGGATCTCCAACCTGGCGAGAGCCTGTTGATCCGCGGCGCTACCTCATCCATTGGTCTCTGTGCTTTGCAGCTAGCCCAAAAATTTGGCGCAGGCCACATCGCCGGGACAACACGCAATCTCAATCGTGTAGCTCTCCTTGAATCCGCTGGCGCAACTGAGGTTTTAGTAGACGACGGGGATGTAGCCGGCAAGATTGAGACTAGTGGACGCGGCGGCTTCGATAAAGTTCTCGAACTGGTTGGTACAACGACATGACGAGACAGTCTTCGATGCGCGAGAGCTGGCGGAACGGTTTGCATGACAGGCATTCAAGGAGGGCAATGGAACCTCGGCCAGTTCACACCCATGGCTGATCTCCCCAGCCGGGTGAGACTCTGCGCGTATGGTGGTCGCCCGGCCGACTTTCACGCCATGCCCTGGGAGGAGCTGGTCAAGGATGTGGAAGAAGGCCGGATAAAGGTACAGATCCAGGTCTTCCGCCTGGAGGACATTCAGGGGATACACGAGATATTAGAACGGGGAGGTGGTGGATGTAAGATGGTTGTTCCCGTTGCTCGGTGACCATGTTCCCATGGGGTGCTCTAAAAAGAAAACACCTCACTTCCAGCCCATGCTCCTCGTGATTTATACTCCTCCTGTAAGCTCCTCGATATTTGCGTAATCCTTCAGCAGATTCCTGATGGGTATAAACAACTGCTCATCCCCATCTTCCATCGCCCTCACCTCAGCCCAGCTTTTCCAGAACCACCTATCACACTTGTGGGGTTCCAATGTCTACGCAATAGTTAGTTTAATTACTTTTCCCCAGCCCTAGGTCAAGTGGTTATGGTATACCTCCGGCTCCTGCGTCTCATCAACTCTATCGCAAACAACAAACAAGGTAATGTAATGCTTCCCACTCTCCGCAAACACATCATTCGTCACCGCCACGACCCGCTTCGCTCGAACAACCAGACCTGTCTCTTCAAGCGTTTCGCGCTCAGCACATTGTAGTGGCGTTTCGCCGAATTCGAGATGTCCTCCGGGGAATTGCCAGTGTCCTGTGTGTGTGTGGGCATGCCGTTTGCAGTCAGTCACAGTCCGGACCGGATTGTCGTGTAAAAAAAGATGCATATAAAATGCGTGCTAAACTGGACAAGGTACCAACGCAACATAGTTTGTTGGCCTGGCCTGGCCTGGTTTGGTCTCGTTTGGTCCAGGAGTGCAGGTACTTACCTTGCCCATGCGACCCCTTCCGGACACCCATGACCATGTTCCCATTCCCGTTTGCATCTCGAATGACGGCGGCCACACCAACTCTGACATTGCCATTGGGCAGTTGCTGTTGCTGTTGTTGTGATGCCATGGCCCTCTCTAAATTTCTACTCAATCCGTCGTTATTGTGCGTTGTTGGCCTCCAGTCTGTAAAGCAGTCAGGCACTTACCAGACTACTGCAAGGGGCTTGTGTCGTTTTGTTGTGTTGTCGTGCAAATTGAGGTGACTGCACGGCAAGAAGTGACTCAACACAAACAAACCACAAAACCGCCCTACCTAACCAACCAGTCTTTAGAAAGGTACGTAGCACTGTAGCTCCCGCAGTGGAGGTCCCCGTCAGCTCCAGTCCAGTCCGGTCAATCCAGTCAGGCTGGACCAGCACGCCAGTGCACAGAGCAGACCAATCAGGGAACACAGCACACCATCTCGGCTCGGCTCGGGATTCGCATTTCCACATCGAAATCTCTGGGTGCATATGCACAGCACACAGCACAGCTGCGGCAGCTACTGTTGTGCCCTTGGTGCTTGCGTGCAGTGATGCATCAGCCAGTGGCAATCACGAACAGAGGGGTTACAAGCAGTACACAGCACAGTGGGCCAAGGACCCCTAACTTCACCCCCTTGCCCCCTACCCCACAGGAACGGTGACACACCGCTGTGCCAGTGTGCGCTGATGACTCGCTGCCATTCAGTTGACCCACAACAGGGGGGCGAAAAAAAAATCACTTCATCTCAAAACTATGTGGGTTTCATGGGACAAAATAACCTTCATGACACCCAACAATCAGCAATAAGCCCTGCTGGCTCAATTGGCAGAGCATGTGACTTCTATCAACTTAACTTCGAGTTGGCAGACAAGACTTCAAAGTCTATCACAAGGTTGTGGGTTCGAGTCCCACGTGGGGTGTTCGCTTTTTGGCATTTGCTCTTCTGTTCGCCTCACTTTTTGGGCGTTGGCATTTCCTTGTCGTTTAGGTCATCGACCCAGATACCCACCGCTACCCACACACAGCATGCACTCGTTTGACTCTATCGTACCTTCTTCACAACGTTACCACTGATGGCATTAGATTTTTGCCAAATGATTTTCCATTACCAGCAAAATTCACATCAGAAATGGGTATCAAATCCTTCCCCATCCAACCATCGGATGCCGGTCAAGTATCCCATCTCATGATCCTATTGAATCCCCTCTTCCTCACCCCCATAACACTGCCCACCGTCGTCCAATTCTATGTATGACCCCAACCATGCGAGTTCGGCCGTTATGAATATTAGAGTCGTCGGGTCGTGTATTGTACAAGGCCGTGTCGAGTGTCGTCAATCATCATGTACAACGAAGCGTCCTATGTGCAGGGTCAACGAGTCGACCCTCACCTCAGCCCTCTGGCCCCCTTCTCAACCACAAATTTCACCGGCTTCCTGGTGCGTCGGTTGCTGGCCTCGCGAGGGGGGATCACGGGTCGCATGACTGGGCCCGGCCCGAGCACCTTGTACGTGCTGACCGCCTTTTGTATGCCGACTGGGATACCACCACCAACCCCTCCAGGGCCCATCTTTCCGCCTTGAACTTGGGGAGCTTTGGCATCCGGGATCTTCCAGCCCTCGTCTCTTGCCCCCTTTCCACGTTCGTCGAAACCCCATCGCTCCACGCCGCCTCCGTGGAGCCACCCGCCAAGGTTCTTGCATTGACTCACGTCAACCCACTCAAGCCGCCCGCAACCTCCGAGCACGGTCTCGACACCGTTTTCCGTAACGCGAACGCAGCCGCGGACGCTGAGACCACGGAGCTCATCAAGGTGAAGGGCGATACATCCCAGACTGGCATCGCTCACTGCGCTTCCGCAGAACGCGAGACGGAGCTCGCGCAAGAGGGGTAATCCCAACGCCACCACCTCTGTGGCCGTGTCAGAAAGTGCGCAGCAGAAGCTGAGATCCAAGTGGGTTAAGTTCTTCGCTGCGTTGACAAGAGCAATGATGCTGTTGTCTGAGAGATAAGTGCAATCCGCCAAACAAAGGTGTGTCAGTTCGGTGAAGCGATATGGCGCCCAGGTTTGGAACCCAGCATCAGTGATGGATGTGCATCGAGTCAGGGATAACGACTGAAGTCGATTCGCCGCATGAGCGGCCAGGTGCGCCATAGACCGATCGGTTATGTGCTTGCAGTAGGAGAGGTCCAGACGACGCAAGCGGGGACATCCAATAACAGTTCCCGGTGGCAGGGGCGTCGGGGCGTTGGACTGAGCTGCGTTCTTCTCTGCCTTTTGTTGGTGCTGCGAGGATCTCCGCCCACGAGCGCCAGAGCTGGAAATGATCACATTCCTGGCGTGTTCGCGTGTAGGCGCCGGTTCAGGGACAACCCAGCCCACGACCCGCGCCAGGAGATTATCGCCAACCTTACGGCAGTTACTCCAGTCTATTTCTTCCAATCCCTTGGCGTTCTCGCTCATCTCCAGAATCTGGCCGGCCGATACGTCCCAGACGCTTTTCATCTTCCAGGACTTGACGTTTTTGCCGCACTGTCTCCACAAAGCCTGGAAGCCCTCGTCCGTAATGTGGAAGCAATTGCTGATGTCCACCTCCACAGGCCTCGTGCCAATAAATGGAGCCAAGACATGAATCAAAGACCAGTCAGTTACCCTCCGGTTGAGTGACCCAAGATCAACATGGGTGCAGAGCTCGGGGCTCTCTGTCAACAGCCGCCTCCAGTTCCTGTTGACTGCCCGCAGGCGAATGAGCTCGGCAATATCGAGATGCTTGAAGATCGCTATCAAGACCTTCTCAGGCACTCTTCGTTTTTCCTCGCCGCCCTTCCCTTCGCTCTCCGGGGGTGTGGTTCGCGCACGTTTCGAGGGCATGGGCGAGTCATCTCGACGAGAGGGCGACGTAGGTGATGGGATGAAGAACTTGAGGGAACTACCCTCGGGCATGACTTTGGAAGGACTAACGATAGGGGACGAGTCTGTTTGAGGCGTTGGCGGGGCGAGAGAATTACGTCTACGATTCCGTAGGTTTTCCATGTCGACGCTCAGGTATGGATCTGGATCAGACGGCTGTCGGGTTTCCGCCTCCGATTTAATGGGCGAGGTCGGTTTCGAAGGCGTAGTGAAGGTGACTTGAGGGAGCCCGACCTGAGCGGGTGGCGTCGTTGACCGCTCATCGTCGGAGAGCGCGTGGCTCTCAGCATCGGCCATGTCGACATCTTCGGCTGGGCCGAGATATCGCTTCTTAGCCGTCTCTTCGACCTGCAACTTGATCTCAGGCGGACAACGCTTCCATAGCTCATCCAGAGCATCCCCGCCAACCATGAGACATTCGACAGCCGTTATGGATCGCACCGTGGCGGTCCTCCCTTCCGAGAGGCCCAGACTTGCGACCTCGCCAAAGTATTGCCCCTGCTTCAATCTTGGCCGAGTATACGAGGATCTAGTTGCGCGTTTGGGATTCGGCGGACTCGGCATCTCGTGAATAACCTCGGCTTCGCCGCGGACGATGAAGAATATCTCGTTACCGGGGCTCCCTTGACGGACAATATCGGTAAAGGGGGTGTAGGTCTTTGGCTGCGCACTCAACCCAAGGAAGTGAAGAATGTCGCTGGGTAATGTCGAAAATAAAGGAAGCTCTTTGAGCGTTTTGCGAATGTTAACGTAGCCACTGCCGAGCGCGCTCCCGCTAATGGCGGGATCTTCAATCACACCTGGACTCGGCGACTTGCGTTTCTTGGTATTGACCGCCGCACCCTCCTTGATGACGCCGAACTCTCCTGTGCTAACTTCCCCCGGGGCTGGTTCCCTCGCAAGCTTTGTGCCATTTGTCTCGGGAAGTTTGTCTCCTTGCCCGCCCTCCAACCGCTTCTTTTTGAGGATGGACAATCGCTCTTGCGCTTCTTGGCGGATTGCCTTCTCCATCTCTGGGAATTTCGGAAGCTCAGCCTGGAGGTCTTCCTTCTTAAGGACGACAAGAAGGCATTTGGTTCGGGCGACGATAGTGGCCGTCCTAGGGATATTCATGAGCACGCCAATTTCGCCGAAGAAAGCGCCGGGCTTGAGCTCGGCATAGACGGCCTCGCCATCTCGAGATGTGACGGCAACGACGCCGCGGACCAGCCAATACATTGCTTTTGCGTCGTCCCCCTCAGTGAGGATGTGGTCGTGAGCCGAGTGGACTTGGGGTCTTAAATGGGCGCCGATAGCGACCAGGAAATCATCAGGGGCAGACATGAAGAGAGGAAAAGACCGGATGCGATCGACCAAGTCAAGCGGCATATCTGGAATGGTCGAAGCCGTCAGCGGGGAAGGGCGCATAGGCCGCGTCGGATTGGTCTCAACATTGAATGACCTGATCAGAGATGACATGGAATCCTGCAGCTGCTGCTGGCCCGCCTGACCTCCCGCAGCATTGTGAGGGTGGTGGTGGGCCAGAGCCCGGTAGGCCGGAGGAGGCGGAGTGCGATTCCGCCGCATCGCGTCTTGGGCAGGGGCGGGAGATGCCCCCCCGGACACCGGTTAGCAGAGTGTACTTGTCGATATTATTTGGAAGGTTCCGAGGTTCCAATCCAGTTCCACACAATTATTGCCGTTAGGTAGTGACGTCTCCCTCTTCCCGCAGTCCCGTATATTACGGAGGCACCGGTTAGATCGAGATTAGGCGGGGATGCTTCATGCTATAGCCAGTTGGCCGGTTTCCCCACACAAGGAATAAGGGCGCCCCAATCTTGAAGAACGACCTTTTGGCTTCTTTCGGGATTTTTCCCGCTCTGCAATCTTGGTAGTTGCGGGGAATAGCTGAGCTTCGGAATTGGGAGCAGTTGGAGAAGGTGATCGCTCGGCACAGGGATGTGAACTGGATCGTTCGCCGTCGACGGTTAATTGGGATGTGGCCTCGGAATTGTTTCTGTTTGGAGATTCTTGGCGAACTGTCGTGTGGCAGGATGCTATCGCATTGCACAGGCAGGACAGATGAGAGGGCGAGATTTGGTCGCGGATTTCCGCTTGTTCGAGGTAAATGGAGGTGAGCTGTGAGAGGAAACTTGGTTAGCGTCAATGCCACGGGGCGTGGGACAGAGCTCCTCCGGCATCGCTTACATGGTGTGAAGGGTTGAAACGCTCAGAAGGTGGTCACGAAGATGTTGCTGGAAAGTCGAATTTGGAGATCCCAAGGCATGTGGGGTAATAGCGGAAGCAGCAGCTCGGGAAGGGTAGTTCGCGAAGATCAGCCGGCGAGTCGGATGTTGGAGATGAGCGCGTGGGCCTAGATCTGGAAGGCGGCAATGTGGAAACCGGCGTGGGGACCGGGAGAGCTGAGGTCGGCTGGCAGGACGGATGCGGTCTCGAATGTCTGGAAAACGTGGGGCTGGTCTCGTTACTTGCCGCAACAATAATGAGATTCCACGCCGCCTTAAGAAGACCCCAATAGGTTTGATGAAGGCAAGATGGGCCAGCGATGAGTCGTGAACATGGCGAGGAAAGGAGTAACAAGAGGGGTTAGAGGAGCCGAGGAGAGCGGTTGCGGAATGGCGCGGGTGCCGGGTGCCCACACGGCAAGTGGAATTGGATATGCAGCCGGGCTGGCAGCAGCAGGAAGCAAGCCACAGGGCAAGCTTCAGTGTCACGGCTAGTTTACCCTTCCGACGGCCTCAAGGCGATGTTTGACGTGTGTGTGAAGACGCTCGTGCTCTGTCAGGAAAGAAACCAAACGGGCAGAGGATATGTGCAACAAAGATGTATGGGGAAGGAAGCTCGGGTCTGACGCTGGAGTGGCAGGTGCTCGCACAAGCTTTGGCTTGACCTAAATTAGCTCATGGCGGGGCGCCGTCCACCCTGAAAGTGTAGAGCACCAGCAACGCACAGAAGCAACTGGGCAAGCAAGCATCGTTATCTGGTCACAAAATGCACCTCCTACAATATTCTTACGCGCTGTCATTGTTTTATGCCTCTTGGGCAAGGGATATAGAATTGCCCGACCTGGTTTAGGGGTTTGTGGTGAGCAGCAGGGAGAAGGACCGAGAGCGGGGACAAACGGGGGCAAACGTGGGTGCTGCTGGGCACAAGCAGGCGCATCCTAGCAGGGACATGGACTCCTTCGAGAAAACAGAAAACAGAGTCTTTGATAGGCCCCAGAACAAATGTCAGCAAGGACTCCTGCATTCGCAATGCAACATTGGGAAATCCAACGTCCCAATGCGCAACGTGGTCGGTGAGCCTTGCTGCAGAACCACGGGCAAGAGGAGTCTGGAAGCTGGACTGCCCGCCCTCTTGTCACTGTCAACCCCGCCATCGAACCCCACTCGCCGACAGCCATTTAGCGTCCGCACCTTCAAGACTTCGCAAGTCTTCACCGCCAATGCGCATAGCATGCACGCCATTACGTTTTGATCAAGAGCTCGAGAGGATGTTTTGGAGGTGTCACCTAGGTTATCCAACCCCAAGCGCAGATAGGATGGCAGACGAACGGGCCCAGTGCTGAGGGGCTCTGTGTTTCGCAGCAGGACAGCAGAAACATATCTTGCAGCTCGGCCACGATGCACGATGACGAGAGGCATCCCGCTTTTGGCGCTGCCGAAAATTCTTCAGCTTTTGCTAGCCTCTCAAAAACGCAGAGGCAAATCTTTGCCCCTCCCGTGGCCGCCAGCCCGTTTGACATCACCAACTGAGCCATGCGTAAACGACGCGCCCAAATTGTGTCTTTCCCACGTTTCTGTCCAAAGTCTCATCAGTGTGGTCCGTCCGCAGCGCATGGTTTCAGCCGCCCTGCCCACGTCGGGTTCCACAGCTTGCCTCTACCCTGGGCGCCCCCTGCGTTGCGGCGAATCCCCAGTCACCGCTACCCCGGAAGACCCGGTCTAGTCCGCCGCCACGGCCTGCAGGCCGGCCTTCGAGAAGGATTCTAGCGCTGGACTGTGCTTCCTGTGGCGCCAATGGGCGAATGACTCGGATAGTTCGCCCCTTGGTCCGGGCGTCGTTGTGCATCTCCAGCTTGTGCAAGCCAGCAGAGCTGTTTGTCGTTGTCACAAAAAATGTCGCGCTGCCCAATCGCACTGCAAAGACGTCAACAACGGGCACACACCGCTATGCGTGGTTTTCTCTTCTTGGAGACAGAGCGGGCTATTCCGAGGGTAGGTATACAAGGCTGTTTCATGCAAGGCCTCGTGATTTTTTTTCCCCGATGAAGCTTACGCCCATTCTGCCGTTGGTCGAGGCACAGCAGACCAATTGGACAAAGGTCTCATCGACTCTTCAGTTGCCACCTAAGACATTTTATGCGGAGGAACAGGAGCATCTCAGTACCAAGGAAAACTGAAGGGAGAGAGCGGCGCCGCAAATTCCTCCCGTCCGCGCAATTCCATGCCCATGACTCGCGGGGGAGAAAAACAACGATTTTCTGTAATCAGCGGTTCACGTCCATACGACAGACTGGAAGAGATTGGCGAGTCCTTTCATCTGCTGCAGCAGGTGTTGGGACCTTCCGTTCGTGGTTTGGTGACCTCGTGGCATCCCGATGCCTCAACCGACGTTTCGATGTGGCACAGTAAGGGCCGGCTAAACGCCCAGCAAGAAACACCTACACAGCAGGAATTATTACTTCCGGCGTGCCTTTACGCCTGCTGTGTGAGCCACAGCGGGATTCCCGAAGCGGAAGTAGGACGTTACCCAGTGTGACACCAGTTTAATGGACTCGGAACCGGGCAGCAAGGGAGCGGCGGGGTTGTAGTATCCAAGGTTTTCTTTCTCATTGCTGTTTTGCACTTGGTATGGGTATCTAATAATAAAATCTCAGGCACAGCTACAGACGCCGCAGTCGTCGCTTTAGGCATAGCTGCGTCACGCTTCTCTGAGGCTGGCGACTTGTTTGAGTCCGCTCTGTGCACTTCCTCCTCCCAGGCACCAGCTCCGATGATCCACGGTTCGTCCATCCCTCGGCCGGCCAGTAGATCGGACTATTCTCGGGTCGAATATAGTCAAAGATGCCGTGCAACCCAATGACACGATGAATGACATGTCCGCCATAGCCGGGATATATTGTTCAATCGCCAATATGGCGACCCGGACAGGCCCCATCTGTTCCCCACTAACGGTGCACCGGCGCTCCACGGCTCGGATCTAGACCTGCCCGTGGGCGGGCGCTGCCGAGAGGGACAATCGGTAGCCATAGCGTTTGCCGCCGAACACCGCCACGAAAGTAGGTTTCCCAGTCCACCTGATTGTTGCATAACCGGTGGCGCTCAGAAAGCGCAGGCGCCGTAGCCACAGCTTAGTTCCTTTGTTACCCCGTAGCAGCAGACCGATCCTCCACCGCAGAAACAACCGGTTCGCTCCGCCTTGGCCTTTCGACTTCTCGATTCCGGATGAAAGAGCCAATCTAATGCTATCAGCAGTGCAGGTATATCTTTCTTTGGCTTTCCCGTCGGTTTCTTCTTCAATGTGAGTCCTGGAGAAACGGATGGCACGGCTGTAGGTGTGGATGTGGCGGGCATGAGTTGTTTCGTTATTGTTCGGGTCCTGGTGATGAATGTTGTGGAGGTGACGGTGTACACGTCCTCTGTGTCATCTCCGCCGAGAACGATTTGCTCGTTCGTTGGTGCAGCGACGGCGGCGGTCGCCGCTGCAAACAGCATATAGGCGAATGTGGTCGCCTTCATAGTGGTGGTTGTGTCCAAACTTCGTCCTGTCGAGGTTGTATTTTTCTGAGGGTGAGATTTGTCGGTTGGCTTAGATGGCAAATGATTGTGCGTTGGCGTTGCTTAAATCGGTCTGAATCCCCTGGTTGAACGATCTTTTGTCGCTGCCGAGATCCTGGGGCACAGGTCGGATCTTGAACGGCATCTATTTCCGTGGGTCGATGAGCCCCGTTTACGGGGTTCTGGGGGTCACAATGGGGGCCAACGGTTTGGCGCTGTGGGATTGGTGTTTCAAGGGCGAATCTGTGCGAACCGAGAAACAGAAGCCGAGATCTCGGAGCTGTTTGATATTGGGTCCGCTGCGCACGTTGAAGAAGGGACCCGACGAGCAAAGTAAAGAAACAGTCGAACACGGGGAGAAAGCTGGATGCACTCACGATCTTAATGTGAAATCCGAAATCCGTGGTCTCACCAAGTTAATAAGAAGAGGCGTCCAACACGCGGGGTGGCTGCGCGACTTCGCCTCTAGTCTACAATGCATCCTTCGCGCCAACAAGCGCGGCCCAGACGGTTATGCCACTGAGTGCCACACAACCAAGGGAAGACAGCGAGGCTAAATTGGCAACAGCAAATGGGGGCGAGTGCCTAGGAATTTGGATAGATTGCGATGCGCCAACTGCCGGTAAAATCACATTCTGTGGTATCCCACGACTCGAATTACCGGAGAAGTCGCTTGGCACACCGGAAGACGTTTGATCGCACTTCGCACTTGACGGCCTTCGATGGTTCAATATTCTGACCCTCAAACTGCACAGGACGCTTGTCGCGCTGGCGCTGACGTTGGACGAGCGACTCAAAGGATCCGGGGGCCATAATGAATGCGATGCCTAGCGTCAATGGTCTGCCGGGACGCCTTACTGTATCACCAAGGCCTGTTTTCGCCGCTTGGCCTGTCATGCTCTGTAACCAACTGGCACGGGCCGGGGGCCAACAATGCCGTGATCGGACTGACGAGACTCGAGGCTTCAAATCAGATGGTGGTGATCTAAACCACGTTTGAAGAAAGCTGGGGACATCATTTCGGGCACTGGGCTGTTGGGGGTCGGCATATACTAGTATACTAGTATCATATTCGTATTGTATGCAATCTTGGGAATGAGAAAAGTGAAAGGACAGCCTTGTCAGTCACTGAATCCCACCAACAGCATCAGAGAAATGCGGAGGGATTCACAGTGGGGCAGCCGAGACAGTGGTTCATCACGTGAATTTGCCGAGGCCCAGCTCCCCAAGCAGGGCTCTCGAAGCTTCCTAGAGAGAAGCTTGGGCCAATCGGCATTAGCTAAGCGCTTAGGTCCGTCGAAACGTCATCACATTTGCCATTGCTTTTCACATTTGACCCCGCGACAACTTCGAACCTTCGTCAACCTCATCTTCCACACCACACCTTCGTCAGCCACCACTGACAATCGAGCAGCCGACGATGTCCTTCATCCTTACGATTCGCGCTGGCCCTGCGCGTCTCGCACCGCGAGTTCCGCAGCTGGCAAAGGGCACCGTTGGACCTTCCGCCGCTATCCGCGCATTCCACCAGACCTCCAAGAACAGCTTCTTCACATCCAGGACAGCATCTCTCGCCCTGCGACCGACGACAAAGACCAGCCAAAGTCTTCTCTCTCGCCTTCAGGGTGCCTCCCGTAGCTACAATTACAACTATGCGCAACCCTATGTCGATCCTAAGGTCCGGCGCGCGCAGCTCCTCCGTAAGCTTCTTGTGGGCACAGCGGTCTTCGGCACCACACTCGTTGCTATCAACGTCGTCTTCAACCGTGAAACAAGAGAGGATGGTGGGATGCCGCCGTTTGAACGCTCCTACCTGAACCGAACATTCATGCACACGGGACTGGGTATTGGCATCATCGGTTTGACAGCGTATCAAATGATCCAGAGCGGCTTCGTCTACCGCATCATGGTGACGAACCCGTGGGTTGTTGGTATCGGTGGCCTCGCTCTCAGCTTTGGTACCATGCTTGCCACTCGCGCCGTTGATCCTGATAAGTAAGCATTCCACTATCTTGGCCCGCATGAACCCTGAATCAGCTTCTAACACGGTATAGCTACGTTCCCAAGTACGCCTTCTGGACTGCTTTCAATGCCACCCAGGCCGCCTTTATTGCCCCGCTGATGGCCTTCGCGCCGCCCGCCCTCCTGGCCCGCGCCGGCATCTACACGCTCGCCATGATGGGTAGTATCTCGTTTGTCGGTGCTACAGCTAAGCAAGAGAAGTACCTGTACATCGGTGGTCCCCTCCTCGCTGGAGCTGCTCTTGTCGCCGTCTCTGGCTTCGCGCCGCTCGTCCTGCCGGCCACTGCTGTCCGAACCCTCGCCTTCACCGAGAACATCTGGCTTTACGGCGGTCTGGCCGTCTTTGGCGGCTTCACTCTCTACGACGTCCAGAAGGTCCTGTACCACGCCCGCCTTGCTCAGAGAGGAGCGATCAAGGAGGATCCTATCAATGAGAGCATCAGTCTTGAGCTGGATTTCCTCAACATCTTTGTGAGGATGGTACAGCTCTTGATGATGCAGCAGAACCGGAGGAAGTGAAGGATGGAAGTGAAAGGAATGGTGGCGTTGGGGTTTTATTTGGGGCTGTCAGCGTAGCTGGAACTAGGATAAACAGGTTAGATCCAGTTGCAGGTTAGGGACAGTTTCATTTGTCTCGAGAAGCTCTCTACTCCAGTGGTTATCAACTGCTTGGTTGCACTCCCTGAAGATGACGAGAAGTGTACCATTATTATCTGTACATAGTGCATTATGGCGTGAAAAAAAGAAATATGAGATCATTATATTATCGTTGCTGCTGTGCTCTGATGCCCTGTATTTCCGGGAGATATGTCGCAGTTGGTTTGGAAGGGTTGGTTGGCGATGGGATATCCTCACTAACTTGACTGAGGCTATGTAGGAGGATTGAGTCGTGGTCACTGTGAATCTACTGGGCGTTGTCCGTTGAGCTTAGCTTGGAATGGGTCTAGTTCAATGCCGGACGACGACGGGTCTCCGAGCTGCTCTGGGTCCAAATACGTAGGAGTGAGGCCTCTTCACTTGTCTTTACCTATTGTAAGTAAGCGTTCAAGTTGGGCTTCGAATGGGTTGAATGCATAAACGTAAGGTCTCTCTCCTGATGCAGTTAGGCGTTTGGTCTTTTTCTTAACCTTTTCATGTTTTCTGAAGACTGATCCAGTCCTGGGAGAGAAGATGATGTATTCCAGCCTAGTCCATGTCTGAGAAGACTTGCGAGAGCTTACCCTTCAAGACAGCGTTTCCAGGTTGTCAGAGGACCTATTCTATTCTAGTCGTGAGCTAGTGAAAGATAGATATCTAGCCAAGGTTGACCATTATTCCAGCCATTGTCTACGATCAACCGACATCGTTCAAAAACATACTTGGTGCTGCTAAACTCTCCACACGCCCACTATTCTAGCCCAAGAACATTGAGGCCAACTAAATCTGTCAGATCCGATCACTGTTCCCATCATCGTCATCGCCATCATCATTATCATCAGTCTCCCCGCTACGGAATTATTTGAAACTACGAAAAGATAAATTGCATCCTGATCTAGGTATTTTTCCTACCAAACAAAAAATCTCCGTGTCTTGAACCCTCCCTTGAACTCCTGCGCACGCACCATGCCAGCTTCCATTGAACAAAACTCCCGACCAACACCGACTGTTTCACAGGTCCATCATCACTCCCATCATCACCACCCGCTTCACAAGTCCCCCATCACTTGAGATCGGGAAACGTTCTCAGAAAATGGCTAGGACACTCATATCCACCCGGGTTATTGTGCAAGTACAGCTGATGGTAATCCTCCGCATCCCACCACTGGCTTGCAGGCAGAATCTCCGTCACCACTTTGCCACGCCACCACTGTTCATTGACTTGACGTGTCACCTCGCGGGCGATACGCTCCTGTTCGGGCGAATGGAAGAAGATGCCGCTTCGATACTGACTGCCGCGATCGGGACCCTGCGAATTGGGTGTCGTGGGGTCGTGCATGCGATAAAAGAACTCGAGTAGCTGGCGGTAGGAGATCTTGGTGGGGTCGTAAACAAGCTGGGTCGCCTCGGCGTCTGGGATGGAGGTGGTAAGTTAGCCTGGCTCTAGCTCCGCAATTACCACCGTACCGTCATCGTGTAAGACACACGATGAGATGAGGAGAGGACAAAAACTTACGACCTGTGGTGCCTGAGCATACAGCCCGGTAAGACGGATTCGATTGGTCCCCTCCAATGTAACCCACACGGGCGTCGTACAAGCCCTTACCCTCGAAATGCTTGCGGTAAATGTGCTCGACGCCCCAGAAGCAGCCGGCTGCGACGGTGGCCTTTTCGGCGCCTTCCGGGATCACGACGGGAGCGCTCATGGCTGCGGTATGGGTGGAGGATCGGAAGAAACGTGTGAGGAAGGACATGAAGGGTTGCAAGGTCGCAGCAACGAGGATAATCAGGACTGCGACAGCGTGGCGACGTGATATAGAAGCCGTGATGAAGCTCAAGCTATGGTGGAGCGACGGGAATGGCGGGGTTGATTGTGGAGTTGCTGAGGGGCAATTGCGATGACGACAGATGGAATGGAATTGCGCAAGTGTTGAGGTCTGGAATCGAGGAGTTTTTTGGATGGAGAATTGGGTTCTCTTTATTATACGATTGCGGCCAGCGCGATGGCGATGATTACATGTGGTTGATTCCAAAGTACTCCTCGGTGGATGAGTGGTGACGTCGCTCGGTTGTGACAAATCCGAGCTTCAGATGCTGATTCCAAATGGGCCGAGCTTTATCGGCATTCACCAACCCCTGAAAGCTTGTTAGCTCAGGACTCGCTGTGCAAACCCCAAAAAACCCAGCGTTTTGCAACGAAAAATGCAATTTTGAAGCGGGAAATTGGTATTATTTACAGGAACAACGCCTTTAGCCCATTCATAACAAAATCTCTGCGGAATTCTTAACTTTGTGATGGGGAAAAAAAACCGATGAAATTCGAGCGCGCCGAGGCTTGGCAGTAGAGGTTGAGTTCCCATTGGCGCGGAGAACACAGACAAGTGTCAGAATATTTAGTTCAACTCCTATCACTGCAATTTTGGCCCCTCTGGAGACTTCGCAGGCACGTGACAGGTTCGTGATCACACTGGAATTTTGGTTCGCCGCAGCACATTCTCCAAAGAAAAACGCAAATTGGTAACTGTTTTTAGGTTTTCTATCGGTTGGGTGCCTCAGTATCTACACCGGATTACCGGAAACCCCGGTGATTTGAGAGGACAAGTCGCGCGATTACTTTAAGAAAATTACTCTGTTGGTGAACGTCACTCAAACCCGGCTGCCTTTGTGAGCCTAGTTGCCTTGTTTTGCACTATAGTTCTGGCCCCTCTGGAGGCTTCGCAGATTGGTGGTTATCCTAAACTTTCGATTGGCAAGGCTGCCGCAGAGCACTTGTGAGAGGACAAGTCACACAATACGAATACTTTACTAAATCAGGTCAATGTTACTCAAAGTCAGCTGCCGCTGTGGAGTGGTTGCCATGTTCTTGCACTGCAATTCCGGCCCCCTGGAGGGGAAGATACCGCACGCGCACAGTCACCGGCACAGATAGTCAGAGCCAGTCATGCCCTCTTGTCTTCCCACCCACTGATCTTCCCTCTCAAGCCCCAGTCTCTACGAAACGACAACCTCTTCTCGCTCTTGGCCGTCGCCGTCGCCGTCTTTATTAACGACTCGGCCTGTTTTTCCCCCGTAGAAGCTGCATGTGTCGTCGCAACAGATCCCAACACCGAGACCAAATGCTCACCATTAACCCGCACCGTCTCCAACGCCACCTTCAACTCCAGCTCCCACCTTAAGAAATGTGAATGTCGAATATTCTGCGTCTCAAAATCCGGATACACCACCGTCTGGCCTTCAGCATCTTCAAATACCGCAGCCTCATCCCCGCATTTACTGAACCACACCCCCCGCGCACCAAACCGTAGCTTGAGGATCAGCGTCCCCACATCCAACGCCGCTTCGTCCGGGTCCGACGGCAACCAGAGCGCTTCCCGCTCTCGGGGAGTCCACTTGGCTTTTAGGACTTCTTCATCCCGACAGAGCTTGTGCTTGGCATTCTCGCTCACTACTCCCTGGAGAACCGCCGTGGTTCGCGCAACCAGACTTACCCGCAGACTGCGTAGCTCAATCAGCCGGCTACGCTGGCCGAGGATTGCGGAAGAATTTTCGTGAAGCGGTACGGTGCGGATGTATAGCGACACGGGCGATGCGACATCAAGCTGTATCATGTGTGGGCAGGCGACGTCGACGCGGAAAGTGTAATGTGGTACCCGTGGGGCTTGCAGGGTGCGGGTGATTCGGTCGGCCAGGTAAAGACGAGGGAGTTCCATCCCGGGAAGGAGGCGCTGGGAGCGTATGGTCTTTTCGCAGGACCAAAAATGCACTTCGGGTGGAGGGATGACGAGCGGGAGGGGGGGATACTCCATGCGGATGGGCTGGATTGCTATGTCTCTGGCACTGGGTGAGGCGCGGTTGGAAAGCGAGGCTTCTAGCCAGTAGTCGACAAAGGCGCGGAAGACAGAGGTGGGTGACCAGGCGCGGGTATAAAATGTAAAGGGTAAGTTTCGACCATGGAGATCATTGTAGGGCACGGTGATGGAGAACGGACACGAGAAGGCCTCACCGGGCTGACCGGGAGCGGGGATATGGAGAGGTCCGTTGTAAAGGAGGGTCTGATGTAGGTCGTCCCCCAGCAAGTTTGACCGAGCCCGACTTGGGGCAAATACCATAAACTCTTGGTTGGAGAGCTTCACCTTGTCCCGTCCCCGCAATTGAATCGTCAGCTGGGCACGGGACGTGTCGATCGGGAGCCGGCGGGTAACGCGGCCGGTGATGGTGGCTCCCGGGTAGATTGGACCCGTGTCATCGAGATGGATAGACAGCGCTGGGCCACTCTTTAACCATCTTCGCGGCATGTCGCCGGTCAAACTTGGCTCACACAAAAAAAGAGAGAGGGGATGGGATCCTTGGGACTTGACGAGGGGGTAAATATTCTACAGAAAAAGTGGCGGGAGGCAATGGCTTTCCGTGTGTCCGAAGCTGGTGCAAAGTTTATATTGTTGGCATCACACACTACTGTTGTGGCCGCCGGCTTGCGGGGTTTGGTTTTAACTTAAACTTTACGATGACATGTCATTTTTACAGCTTAGTCGACGTCAGATTCTACATTAGATCTGGCTCTCACCGAGAATTGCACGAATCAAGGTCGGTTCCCATTGAGGTAGTCCGGGGAGCGTTTTCGAAATCAATTTCTCCTGATAAATAGGTAAGGTGAGGTATCCATCATAAACCCAACGCTTCTCTCCTACCCGTACTGGTCAGATCCAAATACGGCGCCTCCCCCAATGAGCACACGCGATCTCCCGCTCGCAGATCCGTGTAGTCATATGTGGCAGTGTGCCAGGTACTCCGGTTATCCCAGATTGCGAGATCATTCTTGCGCCAGCGGAAGCGTACCTGAGCATCGTGGTTCTGCGCCACCAGGTTGAAGAGATAGGGAAGCAACACGTCTGACTCATCCCGTGTCAGGCCATTGATACGTTTGGTGAATCCCCGATTCACGTAAAGTGACCGCCACCCCGTTACCGCTATATAGGTACCATCAGTCAGTAAACCTCGACACACGCAACGCAATCCAGTAAAACCAGACAGGGAGGAAAGGGACGGAATGGAAAGGAATTGAAGGGAATGACCTACGGTTTGTCCGAATCACAGGATGTACCGCCGTCAAATCACCACCCTGATTTAGCGGGGACCCCCTTTGTCCTTCACGAATAGGATTTCCCAACCGTTTCGCTTCTTGATGAAAAAACGTCGCATCATGCGTCGCCGTTAGTCCTTCCAACATTTTCCTCATCGGCACCGACAAACGATCATAGATTTCATATCCCGAAGCCCAGAGCGTATCGCCACCGGTTTTGGGAAGGGTATGGATTTTCAGCATCGCATAGTCAGAGGGTACCACCTCAAAAGTGATATCGGAATGCCATCCTGCACTGGCGAACCGGCTCGCGTCTGAGAGCTGGTGGGTCAGCCCGCCGCCCTTTTCCTGCTTCTCGCTGCTGATGACGCTGATTTGGTCGCCTAGCTCGCTGTCTTCTTCTGTCAGGGGGTGGATGTGAAGGGTTGAGGATTCGGGCTGGCCAAATAATGTTAGTGACTGATCTAGCTAAGGTATGCACTACACTAGTGTAGCTGGTGGGTATGTGTGAAGTTATATCCCGAAACGAGCTTTGGGTTTAGTTCCCAACAGCATAAGTAGAGTAAAAACTTACCGAGCCCGCAAGCTGGGTCAGTCGGATCATGAAATCCTTCATCTCGGTCGGGATCACGTCCTGGTCGCGAAGGAAAACCACTCCGCGTTGGGAGACTGTATTTCCGTAGAAGTGTAAGTGTAAGTGTTCAAATTTCACATGACTTTCGGCAGTTGGTTTTTGATGAGAGAAAAAAAAAACATGTGATAAATGGTGTTATCTCCATCATCAATCCCAAACACCAATCTTGTACAACAAGGGGAGGAGAAAAAAGAAGATCAACTAGAAAATAGCCAAGGTACCTAGGTAGGTAGGTAGAGAGGTAGGTAGGTAAGTAAAAACTAACCCATAATGGCCAGATCACGAATGACAGCATCATCACCTTCCTTCAACAGGTCCCGAATCTGGAGATTTTCAAATTCACGACCAATGACGGGCGTGAGGTCGTTGTAAGTAAACTTTTCTAGAGAACCGGAGTAGACGAGGCGCGTGAATCGGGGTCGGGCAAGGTCGTTTCCTCCAATGATGTTGCTGGAGGCTGAGTTTGCATTGATGCATGTGGCAGAAGGCATGTTGACGATATCTCATCCGGGTATGCGGTGATGTGGTGAACCTAGGTAGGTATGTGGTGATGTTGGGAACTGATAACGTTGATGGCTGGGACGATTTGAAAACAAGACGTGATAAGAACCCTGGGTAGAGCTAAGGTTCCAAACAACGAGGCAATTCAATTTGAATAAACAATGAGAGATCTAGTGCTGCAACATGAGGATCAGTATTATCACACTCACGTATCCAACAGAAGGTACAATACCACCCAGATATCAAATAAGCCGCAGCCCCTCGGTATAAGAAAGAGAGACAATGAGCCAGACCACCTCTGAAAACAGGGGATAGGATAATACAAGGGACAGGAGCCGAGAAAAGCAAGCTTGGCAAGCGGAGAAACCATCGGAGAAAGGAATGGCGTCAATCCAGAGTCCAAGCCCGGCCGACCAACTGCGCAAAAATTGGGGATCCCGGGCCTGGCACGGGTGGGACTTCCGCTTTGGGTCTCCGCTTCCGAAGCACACTACTATGCTACACTGAACTACCTAGATTAGAGAGATATCCGATGGTGGTGAAACAGCCCAGCTCCAGTCCCGGACCGCGCTGGTCTGGTCAGATCTGACCTTACACTAAACTACTACACTACACTGCGTATTGAAACTGGGACTCTACAGGGGTCTGGCTCGAATCTAAGGCGTAGAAGCATGTATGTCACATGTGGATGTTATGTTATGTTATGTTGCGACCGCGCGAAGATCGTGGAGTTGGATGCTACCTACCTTGCCTACCCGCCATATCCCATGAGGATGGCGAATAACAAGGGCACATATCCTTGTGTTTTGTTTGCTGAGAGACATGTGTTAATGTGATGGGCGGACGGAATATAGGAGAGCCTTTAATGAGATCTAAATACCACCGTGTTCCAGTCTCGTCTCCCAGTGCCTCGCGCTTCTTCAGGGACATCAATAGGACATGCGCCCTCGTCAAGTAGACAGACTCCTAGTGCATCAAAATTTCAGCTGTATCAAATGTCTTACCCAGACATTGAATTCAAAGCCTGTCCCGCCAGCCACGACGGCACCGCTTCCCTCAAAGGGGTCGATGCTGCTGTCGGCCGCACCAACCTAAGCAGTGCCATCCCGCCCGATGACCAATACGAAAGCCGACACAGATGGGACCCGACGGCGGAATGGACGCCCCAAGAAGAAAAAGCCCTCGTGCGCAAAACCGATCTCCTCCTCATGACTTGGCTCTGCGTCATGTTTTTCGGCCTCCAGCTCGATCGGGGAAACCTCGCTAACGCTCTAGCCGATGATTTCCTCGATGACTTAGGCCTTACTACGGACGATTACAATAACGGATATACCATCCAGCTAGTGGCGTTTTTGTCAGCAGAGTTCCCCGTGCAACTACTTACGAAACGCTATGGTTTCCGCCAGGTCTTGCCTGCCATGATGGTCGCGTGGAGCACCGTGTCCTGGGCGCAAGCGTGGATGACGGACCGGGCGAGTTTCTACATTACAAGAGCTCTGATCGGAGCGTGCGAGGGGGGGTTTATTCCTGGGGCGATACTGTATGCCACGTATTTTTACACGTCAAGAGAGCTTTCGGTGCGGCTGGCGGTGTTTTGGTCGACCCTCAATGTCTGTCGAATTATCTCGGCGGTGCTGGCGGCCGGGCTGCTTCAGATGCGTGGCGTCGGTGGGAAGCCAGGGTGGTTTTGGCTGTTTCTTTTGGAGGGTTTGTTGACCTTTGTGCTGGGGGTCATTGTAAGTGCTTTTTTTTTTTGGCTTTTTTTCTTTTGGATCAATTAGATGTTGATGGGAAAGGGGTGACTAACCTGGCAAAAAATAATAGTCATTCCTCTACCTCCCATCCTCCCCCACCAGCACAAAAGGTTTCATCTTCCGCAAGCCTTGGTACACGGAACGACAAGAGGCCATCATGGTAAACCGGATTCTCAGAGATGATCCTGCCAAGGGCCTTACCACCCTCAAGCAACCGGCCACCTTCCGCGATATCAGGGAGACCCTCTCGGACAAATCTCTCTGGGGTCTCTTTTTTATCGGCTTGGTGGCTTATATCCCTGCGACGCCCGTGTCCGGGTACCTCACCCTCACCCTTCGTCGTCTCGGCTTCAGTCCCTTCAACTCCAACATCCTCACCATCCCCGCTGCCGTCCTGCAGATCATCACCATGCTTGCCCTAACCTGGAGCAGCGGCCACTTCAACGAACGTACCCTACACTGTCTCTTTGGAGAAGTCTGGATCATGCCGTTGCTCATCGCCCTCATCACCCTCCCCGACGGCGGACACGAGTGGTCGCGTTTCACGCTGGTGACAATGGTATCGGGCTATCCGTACTTTCATCCCATTGTAACCTCATGGATCTCAGAAAACGCCTTTGACGTGAAAAAGCGTGCCATTGCCACGGCCACGTACAATGTCATTGTCCAGGTGGGGAGTCTGATCGGAAGCCAGATTTACCGGAGTTATGACGCGCCGTACTATAAGCAGGGGAATACTGTGCTGGTGTCCATCTGTGCGGTTTCGGTGGTGGCGTTTGTTGTGCAGCGGAAGTGGCTATCGTATCTGAATGGGGAGAAGGAGGAGACGTGGAGTCGGATGTCGGCGGAGAGCGGTTGGTTTATCAGAATGATGTGTCGGAGAGGGAGAAGGAGGGGAACAAGCGGTTGGATTTTCGATTTGCGTATTAATGGGGTCTGTAAGTGTCCGTTCATAGTAGTCATGGTTGAGATGGAATGTGACGAAACCGTCGTCGAATGCGGCCTCCAGCCGAAAAGATGGTGAACCTGTAGCAGTTCAGGACTCGACGAGTGGCCAATGGCCGCCAGCTACCCGTTCATCCCAATACAATCATCCCAGCCCAGTGCATGGCCAAGATCTATCATCCCGCGTCGACTAAAGGCCAAGAAATATTGCCTGAAAACTCAATGCAAACCCTTGCAATCGGAAAAAACATGGCTCTTGTTTTGGCCTCTTCACGTTTCTACTAGTTTGGGGCATGGCATTAGATGTCGATAACATGTTTTTCTTCAACAGTCGCCGGACCAGGCTTACCTTTGCCACAATGGAAGAGAATGGTCTGATAAGCTGCCTAAAGAGGAAGTGGGGAGTCTGCTACTCGTCCGACGACATCTCGAGCAAGCGTGGAACATGGCAGGAGCAACCGAACTCCGTCAAAGCTGACAGCACCCACACTTGTGCGGGGCTCCGCGAGGAACATGTTGAGAACAGTCGAGAACGGGTATCGAACACGTCCAAGCACTCAGCTGTCCGATCGTGCCTTCTAGACGTTGCCGTGGATGTGGGGGGAACACTTATCGAAGCGGTCAGAAGACGCTAAGTTTCGCACCCTTGCTGTGTTTTCAGGGGTACACCTTCCCCTTTGGCTGCCCTGGTGCGGGGTTTTAACTAGCATTAGAATATGTCTAGAGGCTTGAATTCGACAACTGCAACATGTCACGGTCAAAGTCTCAGCAAACATGTCGAGTCCTACGCCGAAGCGAAAGATCGGCTCCCGATCCTGCGACGCCTGCAAGATCCGCAAGGTCAAGTGCACCCAGGTGCCATGTGAACGCTGCGTCGCCATCGGTATCGAATGCACTTTCAACAAGAAACAGGCCCCCCGCGGACCGCGTTCCTTGCGCGCCAAAACACTACAACAAATCCGGGAAGCCCAGCAGCAAATCGTCACCAGCGCTAAGCTTGCCCGGCAACAAGAACAACGGTTGCCCAGCCCGGACAGAAGAGAGATTTCGGTCGAGTCGCTTGTCCTTCGCCTCTGCATTTATCGTCTCCGTCTCTTTCCTGTTTGGCCCATTGTCGCCGTCGAGGATGTCATTGCGGCTCTGCAACGCGATGCCGATGATCTGGACACACGCGTCCTCGCCGTCGCCATTGGTGCTGCAACCATGGCCCAGCTGAAACTTGACCGCTTCAAGGATACTGATATCACGGATGATGCCACTGCCTCCTCAATGGAAGCAGAGTGCCAACGTCTCCGGGACGTTCTTCCGGGCAGACACGTCACCCTGAACACGATTCGCACTGCATTCTTCCTTCATATTTATCACGAGAACCAGCAACCCGGCGGCGTCAAATCTTTGCTCTACCTGCGCGAGGCCATAACCCTGGCTCAGATCATGGGTCTACATCGACCTTCCTCGTACTTGGGACTCGATCCTGCAGAGGACCGACTTTGGCGGAGAATGGTGTGGTTGCTCTTCGTGACGGAACGGGGAGTTGCCATGCTACACAAACTACCCATCGTCTTACGACCCGCCGAGAAGCTCCCACCTCTCTACGGCAGTGTTAGTAGTGACGAGGCTAATATCCTTCCCGCATTCAAGAAGCTCGTGAATCTATTCTGGATTTTTGACCAATCTCGGGCCTTCGACATAATACAGGCTTCCGCTGATCAGGACGACTCAGACTTGGCGAACCCTGAACTGATCAAGGCTTTACAGCGGAAACTCCAAAGTGCGCCACTCGAGATGGACAGCGGAAGCAACGATATTCAAAAAGCCGATATATGCGTTACGCGTCAGTGGATGCAAGTCTTGCTTTGGAGGGCAACGCTCAACAATTGGAATGATGCGATTGAAGTCGAGCCGTCACCTGCCTCGCTGGTGGGGCCTCTTCAGATTGCTCAGGAGTTTCTGGATTTCATCACACAGATCCCGAGCACGGCATTGGAAGCACACGGACCAGCGATTGAATTCAAGGTTTTCGAGATCGCCAGCGCGGTTGCCGACTCCCTCTCCAACCCATTCACCATTTCAGCTGCTCAGCAATATCCCGGGCCAGGGGATGTCCTGGCGAGACTGCAAAGGATACTGGCCACAACAAGGGGCGGAAACAATAATTTGCTACACCTCCTGGCTAACCGGATTGCGCTGAGTGCCCGGCCGTACTCGCTCCCCAATGTCGTGGCAAATCACCACGCCCAGATTGCCGAGCTGAGCGAGAGCGAGTCCGACGAGAGTTCTGGTTGGCCAGTGAACCCAGCAGTCGACAGTGCTGGCCAGCCATCACCTCGGTCCCTCTCGGAGCAAACGGCGTCGTGGCTATCTCTTGTCGCTGCTGCTGAGCTCCAGGAGGGAGCGAATTCCCTTTGTTCCGGACATTTGCTGTCGCGACCCGAACACTCGGGAGAGGCGGGATGGTATCCTCCGTCATTGCATCTACTTGGTCAACTTTACAACGGCATGGAGCCCCCGGCTACTACCCCTGGCGGGTGTTCGATCTCATCTGGCGATACACTTGCCGAAATGATGGCGAATTCAACGTGGTTACCGGGATTTGTTGGCCCAAGAAGCGGCTAGGGGCGGGAGGCAGTTGGAAGGTTGCCTTCGGTTAGCAGCGCGTCATGCAATGGCGCTGGGAGCCGGTGCGGAGTCAAACAACGGCTCCCCGCACTGCAAATCTTCGGCATCGTGTAGTGCCTCCGATCTGGCAATACCTCCGAGATATTCTCCCTTGTTCATCTTGGCTCCATCATTACCCCGACTTCCCCCAACCTCAGCGTTACTTTGTACCACACGGATTTCGCCACGGCGACACGCTCAACTCAAAGATGGCTTGGGAAGAACCTCGACAAACGGGCATGGTGTATCGCCGCCTCGGTAACTCGGGTTTGCACGTGTCAGCACTCGGTTTAGGAGGATGGATCACGTTTGGAGGTCAAGTTGAAGACGGTGTGTAGTTGACAGAACTGAGCTACGATCGGGACTGATCTATAGTGCCCAGACACGACGACGGCTTGCTTAAAACAGGCGTACGATCTCGGTATCAACTTCTTTGACACGGCTGAAAAGTGAGGATAAACCACGCGAGGGTCCTGTTGTGGTTGATGATGATGCTAATGCACTCACAGCTATGCAGGTGGACAGTCTGAGATTGCTATTGGCAAGGCGATCAAGAAACTCGGATGGAAGCGCAATGACATTGTGATCAGCACCAAGATCAACTGGGGTGGTGCCTATGGCGAGGTGCTCATCAACAACCATGGCTTGAGCCGGAAGCACATCATTGAGGGTTTGCGGGGATCACTTCGGCGACTTGATCTCGAATATGTCGACATTGTCTATGCGCATCGGCCGGACCGCTTGACGCCGATGGAGGAGGTAGTGCGAGCCTTCCATCATGTCATTGAGATTAAAGGATGGGCCATGTATTGGGGAACCAGCGAGTGGAGTGCCGATGAAATCGCAGAGGCTTGTGGAATCGCAAAACAACTCGGATTGATTGCGCCGATCGTCGAACAGCCTTTTTACAATCTCCTGCATAGGAAGAGGGTTGAAGGAGAGTTCCAGCGACTCTACAGCCGTTTCGGCTTGGGTCTGACGACGTATAGTCCGCTGAAGTTCGGGCTGCTCAGTGGCAAGTACAACGACTCTCCAGACGAACCGCCTGCAGGTAGTCGATTTGCCAAGGGGAATGACAAGTTTGTCAACTATGTGAGAAACAATTATGGAAATCAGGGGTGGCAGGAGGATATTGAGAAGGTGAAGAAGCTAAAGGTGAGATTTAGTTTGGATGCTACTGAACGGCTACTAACTTATTGTAGGTCATTGCTGATAAGATTGGAATTCCTCAGTCGGAGTTAGCATTGGCATGGTGTTTGAAGAACCCCAATGTCTCGTCGGCCATCACGGGCGCGTCGAGTCCGGAGCAGGTGGTGCAGAACGTCAAGGCGCTCAAGTCAGTGGAGAAGCTGACACCGGAGATCATGGCTGAGATTGATGGTATCGTCGGCACCGTCGAGCTGGATCCGGCGAGGCAGGATTGAGGGCAGATTTTTTGAGCTCAGCTCAGGGACGGACCGTACTTGCCTCGTAGAGCCACCGAAACAGCGATCTCTGCAAGATTCCAACTGTAGCTTTAACCTGTTTGTTAAAAGTGCGACGGGGCGTGTAGTTAGAACATTGGTCTCGTCAGAATTGTTGCGCGCCACAACGCATGTCGGGACTATGTACTCGATCCGCCCAGAGGTCAACCTTGTAGCCTTCCAGTCCAGTCCTCCTGATTCGTGCCTATGGGCAGCTAAGCTACTATTAGCTCTGCCAAAATATCACAAGATGGTAACAATCCCTGCTACGCCACGTTGATTCTGTTTCATGCCAACGAAAAGGACCAATCGTTGAAACAAAAGAAAACTAGTAACGTGCATGATAAGCGAGTGAGCATTCTAAGCGAGTGAGCACTTTTCCACTACTCTATTACATCTATCCTTAATTATATAACCATAATACTAGGAAATAGCAATAACTGAATTGGAAATAGATGAATCAGATAATTCTGCAGCCTCCTTACATATACGTGCATTATGACCAGGCTTGCCGCATACGCCACAATACTGAATCTTCGTACGAGACCCCCCTGCACTACTACGATTTTGACGTTCTTCCTGAGCCAGCTGCTTACCCACAGCCTTACCATCCAGTAGATCCCGTGCATTTTGTATAGTAAGTGACCTTTTAAGCCGTATACGTGTTTTTTTAGTTTTCCGTCGCTTGCTAAGTCCCTTATTAACCTTACGTAGTATTGAGACCTCCGTACGTAGAAGAGCCACCTCGTATATTACAACCATTGTACCTTTCGCTAATTAGTTTACAGCAATTAATATCGAGGTTGGAGAGCTACCTTGGTAGTTGGATATCCGAGTTTTAATAAACTTTGATTGTAAGGTAGCTTCTCGAGGGTTATAGGGTGTTTGGGAGAGCTAAGGTAGTATTATACCTGGCCTTGAGGTTGGGGGTATTGGAGTCCGAATATGTATATTTAACTTGGATATTACCCTTTCTGGGTCGTATAGTATAAGGCTGGCTCCGGTAAACCCCCCTTGGATATTATTTTTTGTAATGGAAGTAAAAAACGCCTCCCTAAACGTACAGAGAAATTCCAACTTGTTAATGTATGTAATGTTCATCCGCATTAACTGCTTAATTTGGCGGCTATACGCCTTTTTTAAAGGCGTAAAATAATTAATATCTAATGGTTGAAGTAAGTACGAGGAGTGGGGAGGTATATAGAGTGTAATAATGTTGTGCTCCTGGCAGTAGGTCTCGAATTTTTCGGAGTAGTGGCTATTATAGCCGTTAAGAACTAATAGCCGGTATTTGCCCTTTGTACGAGATGCTGTGTGGAAATTAAAGTACCGAATCCAATCTATACCTTTTTTATTAGTAGTTTAGCTATTATCGGTTAGTGTAATACGCTAGGTCTCCGGGAGGTTGTACTCTTTATACTAATTGGCGAGATGGTACTACCCGGCTAAGATAATGAATAGTGGGATGGCCTAACCTAAGGCGTTCACCCCTTAGATAACTATTACCTACTTTCGATTGCCAGGCTAGGCCTATTTAACCCTACTGCTACGGCTATTTAAGGTAGTAATTACTATAATAGCGATAATAATGCCTATTATAAAGCTGGTCTTGTTAAAGTTGTATAAATTGTCGTTGAGGATATTATACTTAACCTTAACGTTATATATAAGGGCAAATTACTCGCGAATAACCTTTGGATCTTCGCATTTGGCCCTCTGGTAGTTGTATTTACGTATAAAATACGTCTGAAGTTTTAATTAGCGCTTAACGAAGTTGTAAGCCTATCGTATACCAATAGGGGGCGCGTTGCGTTTGCGTAGCAATTAGTTGGCCATATCTTCTACGTAATAAAGCCGGGGATGGAATGTACGTGTATATAGCTTAATTATATATTAAATAATTGTTTTCTCCTCCAAATTTGTAAGTTTGCGCGAATTAGCTAGTATATCGTATCGTGCAGGTTTGCTGTTGCGTCGTCGCGTCAAAGTTATACAGTCAACTTTGTAGATTTTTGTAGTAGTATTGACCTTAAGTATTATATCTCTTTTAAGAGCTTTGAGGGCCAAAACTATCATATCTTCTTTTGAAGTAAAGGGCATGTTGGGTGGTGGAGAAAACTGAAGTCAATTCGAGGGGTGGTGTTGTTGGTGGAAAAGTGCTCACTCGCTTAGAATGCTCACTCGCTTATCATGCACGTTAGAAGAAAAAAAGCACCTGATGTTTAACTTACCCAAGTACCTACCTACTTACCTACCTACTTACTTACCTACTTAATTAGTCATCATAAAGTAAAACTGGATTCTGATATATATGACCTTTATTTGCATATCTATTATACTTCTTTTATTTCTTCTTCAAAAGAACTGTTTGACGCTATGAATATTGAACAAACTCACTTCCGAATTGAGTAAAAAGAGAATCAAACATGAACCGTGAACCGAAACCGAAACTCCCCGTCCCATGCTCATGCCATGTGCCGCCCCGCCCCGTCCCGCCCTCCGTACCATCCCCAGCCAGCCAGCCAGCCAGCCAGCCAGCCTGCCTGTTACCCATCCACTCATCTGTCTCAGGCACAGGTACAGGTACAGGTACTCGCTCTGCTACCAGACCGCTGCCCCGCTCCAATCAATGATTCATGATATGCACGGGAAAAATACGCGCTGAGGAAATACCTGACCGGAAACTGAGGAAATGCTGAGAAAACCCCAAGGGATAAGGTAAAAAAAAAAAAAAAGAGCAAAAACACAAAGAGCAAAGAGCAACTAAATATCA
>Ga0247765_1000350_pt1 | contig 36818 bp, 34 predicted proteins | sample UWRJL106311C6_FD_179949 | JGI IMG/M metagenome (GOLD analysis project Ga0247765, IMG submission 179949) | Plant litter microbial communities from Arlington Agricultural Research Station in Wisconsin, United States - UWRJ-L106-311C-6 | ecosystem: Environmental > Terrestrial > Plant litter >...
TTTTTTTTGGTTTTTTTTTTGTTTTCCGTACATTGAGCTAGGCTGTGTTGGTCTGACGCTTTGAAGCTGTGGCATCTACCACTAGGGCCGGTCTCGGACAGAGCCTCTGTATCGGTGTAGGGGGTGACATTCTCCCCGGAACTGGTTTCTGCGAGGCACTGAGCATCTTGGAAACAGATCCGGACACTGATGCAATTGCTCTCATCGGCGAGATAGGGGGTACAGCCGAGATGGAGGCGGCTGCTTGGATAAGAGATTACCATTCACGCACTGCTTCACCCAAGTAAGTTGAACAAGGGAGAACCGTGTTCGGGATGGCTGTATGGGCTAAAAGAAAACAACCAATTCTTGTCACAGACCGATTGTTGGCCTCGTTGCAGGCATCAACGAGGTTCCCGGTCGTGTCATGGGCCATGCTGGTGCCTTTACTGCCCTGGAAGAACCAGACGCAATAGCAAAAATTACAGCCCTTGCCAACGCTGGCGTGATAATGGTAGACCATCCCTCCGAGATCGGCAATGTGCTGAAGTCGCAGCTGCGTGGCACAACCTTCAATCACCAGGACTCGGCGTCCAGAATCGGCTCGTCTGTCCTCCTGAATGGCCAACAGCGCCGCCACATGTCGACGATAGCAAAAACCAGAACCCGGCGGTCCTTTCTCTTATGCTCCAAACCCCAGAAACCCGACCAGAGGCGGTCACTTTATCTTTCGGGTGACAAAGCCATGGCGATCATTCGTGAAACCGGGCAGGCTACACTGAACACCGGCCCCCCCTCTTCTCCAGGCTCCCAGAGTCTTCTCGGCATTGGAATCGACCGTTCGGCACGCATGCCCTGCATCATTGCCTCGCCTTCTACTGGCAGTGATGCTCTCATCAGCCTCAAACGCTTCCCGTTTGACTTTGTCCGTGGCCCCAACGAAATGCCCATCGAGCAGATTGCAGCCCACCTCAACCTCAACACGCCCAGTCTCATCACCTCCCTCCGCCAGACCATCCGGAGCCTCTCCTCCATTTTCTACCGCAACGAGGCCTACCTCCTAATCACCCATGTTGCTGCTGAGATTGAAGCCTCCTCTTCATGTTCTTCTCTCACCATCACCTCCGCCAACCTCCATTTCGACGACGCCGCCTTCCGTATCGCCGGCCGCCACGCCGAACTGCACGCCCTCGGTAATAACACCGCTGCTGCTGCTGACCAAGACGGCTTGGAAATCGAAGCCGAAAACAGCGGTATCGTGTATATCCGCCTCCTGGGAGATGCATGTGAGAAAACAAAAACGAAAACAGGATATATTGGCACCATCGTCAACGGCGCCGGCCTTGCTATGAACACGGTTGATGCGCTAGCCCTTCTCGGCGGACGGGCCGCCAATTTTCTCGACACGGGCGGCAAGGCGACCACCGAGACAGTGAAGCGGAGCTTTGCGCTGGTGCTACGAGACCCCCGCGTACGTGCTGTGTTTGTCAATATCTTTGGGGGCTTGACGCTGGGGGATATGATTGCGCGAGGGGTAATCATGGCGTTGAAGGAGGTAGGTACGGCAGTGCCGGTGGTGGTGAGGATCAGGGGAACGAATGAGAAGGAGGGCCAGGAGCTGATTGCAAACAGTGGGTTGCCGGTTTATGCGTTTGATAGCTTTGATGAGGCCGCGGCAAAGGTGATTGAGCTTTCAAAGAGGTAGGGAACCAAAAGTGTATAAAATAAAAAGTCCCCATACGGACACTTTTTTTTCTTTTTCTTTCCAGAGGCTAAACCTTCCCCCCCCCCCTTCTCTTTGCTTCATTGCTCAATGTCATTTATATCCTCTCCAGCCTAAACATGCTGACAAGGTATTCACGAACAATACTCGTGCCCCGAGCGAGTGCGGGTCTAGGTTCTCTGAGAGCAGACCCTGGTCCTCCTCTGGAGAGGTCTCCAGGGGGCTTCTCCAGAGTGTCTTCAAAAGCCAAAGAGTCCATCTGGCGAAGCTTCCAACTCCTCAGTAGCCATACTAAAACTTGAAGTCAGGAACGGGCTACGCGCCATGATTTTTGTGTAAAAAGACTAGCAACTCACCAAGCACGAATGAGAGGGTATACATAGTCCCGGTGAGTATCTGGGGATTGAGGCTGTGGATTCGTCGTTAGCTGTGGTGCCTCTGGGAATAAAACGGCCTTTGAAAAAACATACTATCCGTTAATACCCGTTGTCTTGAGTTCCAAGGCAACCGCTTCGGCGCTGGAAACATGAGTAAGCAGTTGGCAGAAGGCAGCTGTGGCGTGACGACATACAAAGTTGCCGGGAGCACCAAAAGGAGCCAGTAGATGGAAAGGGCTATAATCAGTTAGTCAGTTGCGAAAACACGAACCGGACAACGATGTCATACCCGATGGGAGAAGCTGCAGACCGACGACTTCAGCACCAACAGGGGCGACACAGGGCCAGATGGCTCCGGCGAACATGCCAAAGACCGAGTATATAACGAGCCCCGCGTAGCTTTTCCCTGCGAAGATCCACAAGAAGTAGGCCGCCAGACCAGCGACCAGGGTGGACAGGCCGGCTACGTTGATCCTCCCGAACCTGTCGCTGACGAGGCCGATAATGGGCCTGCCAATCCCCTGAGATACTGCCAAAAGTCAGCATCATTATATTCTGCAACCGCAGGGAAGACGTCGGGCGCCTACAATTAAAAATTGCAGCCACAATTGACCCCTGGCTTGCCGAGAAGCCAGCCGTCAAAGCCGAATCGGCGATAGAAAACACAACAATGGTATATCCAACGAGGGCGAAGAATCCCCAGCCAACGAAGAACCAGTATTCGATCTGCTTGAAGAATGGCACGTGGAATGCCAGATGGACTGACCCAACAGCCTTGTTTCTGTCACGGAGAGTGAAGCTGCATATGCCATTCACAACAAAGGCTAGTATGGCAAGGATTCGAAAGGCCCACTCAAGACCAAGGTTCGTGATCATGGCGTTTGTCGCGAGAGAGTAAATCAGCCCGCCGAAGCCAGAGCCGCCGGTGGAGAGAGCGTTAGCAAATGAACGTCGTTTTTTGAACCATTGTGAGACCACCCCGACGGTCGAGGTGAAGGCAAATCCTAGTCCAATCCCAAAACAAACGCCCTGGCTCAAGAGGAGATGCCACATCTGTGTCGAGAAGGACGCGCCAACGAAGGACAAGCTACAGATACTGATCAGAACTGTTTCTGCTGCGGTAAAACATTGGCTTACGCTTCAAGGATGACTCCTATTCGTAATGTCTGGTTCGTGCCAAACTTCCTGATACATACTGTAACCAGCGGAGATACGATGAAAGCTGCCGCAAATCTCAGCAATGGTTTTATACCTGATCTTCATTAAAGATAACGAACAGGTTGAGACAGAAAGTCCGCCAACAAAGGCAAAGGCCAAAGGAGAAGACCCCGCAATGGCCCCGGATCGGAGATAGTAGGCCAGGAAGACGGCATAGGACTAAGTGCCATGGCAGGGGCAGTAAGTATCGCGTCAAGGTAAGGAGATGGCAAATTTCCATAGACTCTAACTAACAGAGTTCATCCCCCAGGTGCTGCCGAGCAACCAGGTCAGTTGGGCAGGCTAGGGACAGGCAAGAGGACACATACTGGGCATTGATCAGAAAGACCGAGGCGACAACGACCCTGCAAGTCCAGGTCAGGCCTGCTCTTATAGAACCAATGCATGGCAGCGTACCAGCCATAGCCGCCCTCACGAAAATCCACATCTGAGTCTTCGCTCTCGATCGGGCTGTCACCATTGCCAACGCTCCTCTCACTCTTATCACTCGACAGGATGACGATGCTGACAGCAGAGGTCTGGGCAGGTGTTGAGGCAGCATTCTGGGCCAGGGAAACCCGCGAGGCCAGCGGCGCAGACATGGTAGGCGCCAGATCTCGAGTTGAGTCGAGCAGGTGACCAAGGGCGAAATATGCCAAAAGAGGAAAACCCAACTTTATAGTAGCAATGTCACAGCCGACTGACTCCCCAACTCGACCAATCCAGGAGCTACCCGTTACCAAACCATGCTTAGCAAGCAGCCCTCCGCGCCCTCCCAATTGCATCGGCTGGGGCCCCAGGTTTTTCCTCTGTCGAAACGCTCCCGCGTCCCCGCTCGTCGGCTCCTCGTCAGTATCGGCTTCCTAAAGCGGAGCCGACATGTGCCGCATTTGCCAGGGCCCACAGCCGATGGAAAGCCATCCTCGGCCGGCTCCAGACTGGAAGCGCCCCGGGAATGTTGTGGAATGGTGATTTCTAACCGCCTCATGGCGCTGGTGTGCTGAGTCTTTTTTTATTTAATTTTTTTTTACTGTCATCAATATCTTATTCGTTGCGAAGGGAGCTTTTTCGTCGCGGTCTAGGTTTCCGGTCTTCGGAAGACGATCTCGGCATTTGATCCATCGCCACCTAGTGTGTGCGGGCACGGAACCTTTACATACCAACTCTAGCTTCAAGAGGATGCTGTCCTACTAGGGTAAATAAATGTTGGGTCGAGCATCAGCATATCGCCATGACCGTCATCGCACTGCTGGGTCACGCTAGGGCTGTTCCCAACAATTGTTATTGCCCTCCGGTCGCTGCATCTAGAAAAATCTAAAATATCTTGCAGAAAAGAAAGGACCAGGTGACTTAGGCATGGCGAATGAACATATGCAGAGAGTTGACGCGAGGATTCGAAACGCAGAAAGTGCATGTCATGGATTCACAGACGGTCAGCGTCGCAGCCGCAGGTGAGCCTCACTCAGCATTTCACAGCGTGCGCGCCTAGTTAGCAGCGGCCCCTGTCTCGGCACATCGGCTCCGAAGTCCGGTTGCTTGGGCCAGCTTCCAACTGGGCGCGCACTCAACCGGTCGCTGTGGGAACACCTTGTTTGTCTCGCTCGACGGCCCAATCAAGACGGCCGGTGCTACATCACCATCCATGGACCTCAAAACCAAATGCCCAGTCCCAACTTTCTTTGACTCACCCGTTTCTGTTGATGCACCTCCCTTGATCCTGCCTGGCAACGTCGTCGGGCGGTTATAGTAGCCCATGATAAACAATCAGCATTATATTGGAGCATAAATTTGTCCGCACCCGGAACAGCGATCCTCGAATGCCTCTGACGACACCCACACCTCTCAACCTTAAACAAGCCTCATCACATCCACAATTGGTTGACGCCTTCTGCAGTCATGTTTGCTCGAGGCAAATCCAAGGAGCGGGGCTCCACTCGCAAAGTCACTCCGCCGTCACCATCATACATGTCTAACGAGCAATTCGGTATCGTCGCCTGCTCGCGCCTTCCTGGTCGGGACGTGCTAATCAAACAACAGCTGCATACCTGGCAGATCTTCGCAACACCCGAATCAACAGGCCCGGCGGAGCGCGTCCCCAGCCCGGCGCTAGACGAGACATCCCCGCGCAACCCGCCAGTGTGAGCGTGAACAGCAGCGGCAATGGCAGCGGTCGACCATCCCTTGGAACTCCACCCAGGTCGGAAACGGCCTCGTTAAACCACCAACGAGCACAATCCGATGCGAGCAACCTTCCATCAAACCCCCGTACATCCATGTCTGGCAGTGTCTCCTCACGCTACTCCACGATGACGCAAGGTCGCGACTATTATCCAGACCGCCCAGTGAAACCATTGAAGCCCTCAGAGGTTGTACCGTCGACCACGTACATTGAGCGCGGCCAGCGGTGGATGGAAAAAGAAGAAGCCTTCTCCATCCGCCAGGCAATGGAGGATATGGATCTGAAAGAGAAGACCGGTCAGCATACCAGCAACGGGCCAGTTGGAGAGAGTGCCGATGACAAACGCATTCATGAGGCGGCACTTGAGGAGGCAGCAGAGCTGGTTTGGCAGCACCAAAACCCAGGAAAAGTCCCGCAGCCTGGTGCCCCTTATCGCTACAAGCCACACATGCGGAAGAACAGCTACGCTCATGCCCGGACTGCTAGCGCCGGTCTCTACGGGAATGACGTTGCACCAACAGGCCTTGCCAGGGACCCCAGTATGCGGTCGGTGTCAGGCAGTTCTACAGATAGCGATGGCCCAGGCTCCACGCGCGGCAGAGCCTCGTTTGCCTCTTCCCACCAACCGTCTGGAGTTAAGGAGTCCGGGCGCGGGAGTCTGGAAGGTCAATCAGGCAAAGTCTCGGGCCCTCGAAACCCAAAGTCGTACGGAAGCATATCGGGGGGCTCTGCTGCCCAAGTCCAAACCAGTCGGCGGCGGAGCAGCTTGAAGAGAAACATTAGCGGGGAGGTTCAGAAGCCATTTTCAGGAGATCAAATATGGGAGGAGCCGGACAGCCCAGCGCCCAAGCAGGGTCAGGGTTCCGCTCAGGACAGCTCGGTTCAGCCCTTGCGGTTGAAACCCAAGAACCCGTTGAACCGGGTGCAGTTTGCTCCCGAAGCGCCCACGCCTGACACACCCCCTGCTGCTGCACCAAAGCTCTCCAAGCATGAGATACACCGAAACCCACCGTCACAGAGTCGCAACCCTGGCTACACCACCAATAACCGCCATGGGGCGCCTGCCCCGGGCGATGACGTCCCTCGCAAGCATGGCATGGAAATCCGCAGCGATGACATCAGGCAAGCCACAAGCATGAAGCTGAAAGACCGCAGCTCCAAGCTTCCCACACCGTCCGCTGTCAGCGACAATCCCGGTCGACCAATCGTAAGCTTTGATAAGAATTGGAAGCCCCAAGAGGAGGCTACTGATACTGCGTCAGAAGAGTCAGGATTCGGCAGGGGTGGTAAACAGTCAACGCCCACCATCCCCAGTCGAGTCTACGGGCAGAAGCAGCCGCAGCAGCAAACACCGAACATCCCTGCTATCTCTGTTACGGAGGATTCTCCGAGCCCGTCACCGTCCCTGGCAGCGTCGTCACGCCGCCCACTTCCAACCCCTGCCGCTGGCCAAGTGAACGAGCCCCCGATCCCGACGATAGCGGTCTCTGATGATCCCTCCCCTCCAATCCCGACCCTTGTCCTCCCAGACGATCCCGATGACGGACCTAGTATCCCCATAATTGTCACGCCCAACGACGATGGAAGCAAGAAATCGACCCGTCCTCTTCCTACTCCGCAGGCCAGCGCACCTCGCGTCCGCCAAGCAGCCAGGCCTCGTGGCCATTGGTCTCCAGCCCCTGGCCCTGTCGGAAGTAGGGCCACGGCTCGCTGCCACGAGTGTGGGCACCCGATCGAAGGAAGATTTGTGTCGCTAGCCGGGAGCTCGGAACGTTTCCATCCGCAGTGCTTCGCATGCTACTCCTGTGGTACCTCACTAGAGGCGCTCGAGATCTCGCCCGAGCCCGACAATTATCGAGCGGCACGTTTAGAACGGATTGCGCTACGCGAGGCGGGCGAGATGCTCACCGAGGAGCCTGGCAAGACCATGGCTGAGGATGGAGACGCCCGTCTTCGCTTCTACTGCCACCTTGACTGGCACGAGCTCTTTGCCCCGCGCTGCAAGCACTGCAAGACACCCATTATGGGTGAGCATGTTGTTGCCCTTGGTGCCCACTGGCACTTTGGCCACTTTTTCTGCGCCGAGTGCGGTGACCCCTTTGAGCGCGGCATGACCCATATTGAGAAGGATGGCTATGCCTGGTGCATCTCATGCCAGACCAAGCGGACCGAGAGAAGGGCTCCCAAGTGCCGCAAGTGCCGCACTGCAGTCGTTGGCCAATACGTCCAGGCTCTGGGTGGCGAGTGGCACGATGAGTGCTTCCGTTGCGCCACTTGCGGCGGGGGTTTTGATGACGGTCAGATCTTCCCAAGGGAAGGTCGTGGAGCTCCTGGCGAGACAGTTGTACTTTGTACCGGGTGTATGGAACAGGAGCTGAAGGCATGAAGAGTCGTCTTGTGATGGTTTCTACATTGGCTTGTTGCTCATGCTTGGTCTACTTGCTTGCATACTTGCCTTTTGCTTCATGTCTTGCTGCGTTTTCAAAGAGCAATGTCTTGGTGTTTTGTGTAACGGTGTCGACCGGCTCGACTGGAGTGTTGTTGCATCATGGGTTGCTGCGAATAAGGCTCATAGGAGTTCTTCTGCTTTTGCAAATAAGATTGGATTATTGGCAGCTTGTGATATCCTGCTGTGAATATGGCACGTTCAAATGTCTAGCCTAGTTGCAACCAACCCTGTTGAGATCTAAGACTGGGAAATTTATTGGGATCGTATTTTCTACGTATGGAATGCAGAGGTGACTTGCTTCCGTAGATAGCCTGCCTCTCATATGTGCTGCTGGCTGCGAAACACCCGTCCATCCATTCATCCGCCACCACCCTCCCAGAATCTCTTGTGAATGCGAAGAGCCTTTCCTTTATCGCGCCGTTCCCAGAAAACAGACCCCAGTCAAGCCAAACACCACCCAACAACCAACCAAACCCTTTAAGCCTACCCTTTTGCCATCCATCTGGGGATTGCTGTCGAAATGACATATCCCTCTGGCATGAAGGAAGTTTGGTAATTTTGTTTCGTTTCGGCGGGTTTCTTCAAGCGTCGGTAGCACCACCGACTTGCTCTTGGTGAACTTCCAGGGTATCACCGTCTTGCATTTCGAGCTGGTTTTCCAGAGCGAGACAAGATTCGTTAACCACAGGAACCATCTTTGTGTCTGGTAAAACAGGAAAAGAGAGCGCGGGAGAGGAAGAGGGGGCCAGGGGCCAGGGGCCAGGGGGGAGGGGGAAAATGCGAAGAGAAAAACACCACATACAGTATCAGGCGTATCCGATGGCTGAACACGCTGACCCTCGAACAGGAACCGAACGGAGTTAACGGTCTTGCCCTGACGTTCGCAAAAGGCTGTCATGAGCTTGTCGAGCTTGGTGCTCCTTTTGATCTTGAAGAAGACCTCATTATTATTGTCCGTCACCTTGATGTTAAGGTGCTCGACTGCGCCTCCCGGCACGGGCGCCTCAGGCTGCGGAGGAGTGCCATTCTCGGGGTTGTCGGCCATTGCGTTCACGAGTGCGCTCGACGAGGGGGTTAACGGGGTGGTAGGGGCTGCGCGCGTGCTGAGGTAGGGTTGGTTAGTTATGCGGGTATCTTGACGTTGCGATGCGGATTTCGAGAGAGGGCCGAGGAGAAGAGTTTAAGGGTGTGGTGGGGGGTAAGGAGAGGGAAGTTGATCAGCGCCGAGTGTACGCGCGCGGGGCAGCTAACTTGATGGGCAGGAGTGATGGGATGCGCGCCGAGAACTTACTAGTACGTGGGGTTGGGATAAAATTCGTAGCCTGGTAGTCAATATCGACCTCACTTTTGTTTCTACGAGGAAGCGCACATGTATAGGTTGTAGGCACAATAGTTTGGCCTGGTTTTTTACGACGATGAGAGGCTTAACGCGGGAGGGGCGGTCGCTGCCGTGAACGGTTGGTGGGGCTGCTCATTCGCTCTGCGCGGGGTGACAGAATCCAACCGCAGCCTCACAGCATCAGGGTGCCACTGCCGTTCTGAGAGGCAGGCACCGGTCTGGACTAATAACTAATTCTCACGTGGAAATCGGGATTCTAGTTGTTTCTCTCCCGCAAGGGCAAGCCTATATGTGATTCGCAGATTGGGCGGGCTCCCGTCTGCAACAAGCCGAGGTCATCGTTCGTAAAGACAGAGTCCTTTTTCTGATCTTTACATAATCTACCTCTTACCACGAGAACAGCTTCGGATCTCTCCGTGTCCCTGAGGTCTTGGCTCAGCGGAGAGCTTGAGAGCCAAGTTATTTATTACGCTCACTGCTTTGTTCTCATTTGTCTTCAAACGCTTTTGCACCTCATAGAAACGGCAGCGAAGTTTAGAACACATGACATTATTATTATCATGGACTCGGCTTGAGGAAGGTGATGGGCGTTGTCTTCACCGTCCACCACCAACAGACCGACGGCTCTGCCGGTGCGACGATTGACAGGGTCGTCTTCCTTCAGGCCCACAGCTAACAGAATTTAGCCAAGCCAACCTGACATCATTGCACCTGGTTTTCTTCTCGAGCGATTGTCACTGTCTTGACCTTCTCCAAGAGCAGAGGAGACCTAACCATTCTACATAGCACGCAAGACAAGAAGTGAGCAAACTGTAGTCCACAACCATGGTAGGTTAAGCACAACGCGGATTCTACAGTTGTAAAGACCTCCGCTAACCTGTCTCAAAGGGTCTCGAGCAAGACCTCCGAACGGATCCACCTTGCCACCCCCGAGCAGTTCGTGCAAACGATTCGGCTGACTGATAATCAATTGACATGTTTGCCTAGTGTGCGATACAAGACTGCCTGACGAGAAACGGCTACAAGGAAGAAAAGTGTAAAAAATTTGTCGATCTCCTCTACGAGTGTTGCGAGGCATTTTACCAGCGAAACGGGGATGAGGCATCAACAGTGAGCTGCCCAAAAGCAAAACTGCTGAAGCTCAAGATTGAGCAGAGGAAAAAGGGGCCCTAGGGTGGAATGCTGAGTGACAAATGTATCACTTATCCAATTATGTTCACCCAGATCGACCGTGGAGGCTTTGGGCAACTTGGAGGGAAAAAGTGCAGTGATCTTCTAGGCGATCATTGAGCGCGCAAGAGGCCGCGTGGACCTGAACAAGCAGTGAGTGTCTTGTTCCGAGACTCTAATATGAATGCCATATCAATGATGAAGAAAAAGGAAAGAAAAGAGAAATAAAATTCTGGCCGCAGGAGGAATTTTTTAAGTGGTGTTTGCGGGCTGGTGGGGCAGTGCGAGGTACCTTGGTACTTCGGGGGACCCAGAGCCACCAACCCCAGTCCTTCTAACCGATGCTCCCAGCCTATTTTCCTGAGCTGTGACGCGACGACCGCGTTCGAATAACGACAACGCCCAGAGCTATCACCTGCTATTCGTACCCAGATACCAATCGGCGCATCTGCGGCGATTTCCCCCAATTATAGGGAGTTGCGCTTCATCTTGTGGCCGCAGTGAACTGGGGCTTTCTGCAGAATGCCAACGACCAGAGGCGAGCTCGTCCTCCAATAGTTCAAGCGCCTACCAAACCTGGACCCTCTCAGCCAACCAGCTCATCAGCGACTGTTTAGCGAAATGCCTGCCTTTGTGAGACTTCACCACCCACAATCGCTTTAACACGGAAGTTCTAACAAGCGGCTGCAAAGAATCTTCCAGTGGAGTACAGCTCGCCGTCTAGTTGCGACGACCCAATTCGAGGTAAGACCTTCTTCCGCCGTCTTCCTTCCGCCTGTCGCTAACTGATGCGAAGGGGGTTACGACGAAATGGCGGATCTGGAATCGACCTACCGCGACAGCTCGATCCAGGTGGGGGAGGAGGTCGACTATTTCGCATCTCAACTCGACCGCCACCATGTCGACTTCACTGGGTCTGCACCAGAACAGCGAGCGCAAGTCTTCAGGCTGGTTGATTCCTATGCCGTGTACATGCGGAATCGAGCGGATCGCCTTCGCGAACGGCAACAACAGCAGAAAGCTTCATCAAAGGGCGGGCGCTGGAACAGGGGGGCCTCTACAGATATGGACGTGGATGACACGGACGAGGCTGGCCCGGCTGCTAATGCCGAGGAGATTCGTCGTGTAGAAGAGGAAGCCGAGACTTGGGACCTATTGTGCCGCGTGCTCCCCCTTCGGTATCGCGACCCGGGACCCTTTAACATTAGGTCGCTGGAAGATTCGGCGTCATCCTCGCGCAAACGATGGTGGAACGACTTTCTCATCACCGACTCCCTAGCAAAGGAGAGAAAGGCTGTGCTGGAGTGGCTACAGAACAGCGCAAGTCATGGTCCACCTGTCGACGAAGTTGTCAGTGAACTTCAGCAGAATGCGGAGAGGGGAGACATTTTGGCCCACGGATGGCTCCATACCAGACACAAGATCAAGCTGCAGAAGAGCGTCAACGCTTACCAAGGTGTTCTCGACCCCAACAACGCCGACGCGGCGCAATCACATCTTGGTTCCCGGACCCTCGTGACGCAGCTGGATCCGGACGCCATCACTCGTCAGGTTCGTAAGGTTGAGCCTCAGGATGAGTTCTTTGAGCGTGCCATATGGCTGGGCTGTTTTGAGATGCTGCGTCGCGGTTGCAGCATGGCGGAAATTCGCGACTGGTGTTCAGTAAGAACCGAACTATGGAGGGCTGCTACCCTGGCCCCATTACCGCTCTCCAACCCCGAAGATGAAGACCAGGAGGACTTTGATCCAAGCTCGTTGGTACTCTGGCGGCGAATGTGCTTTGCCGCGGCTAGGGACGGCGGTACCAGCGACTACGACAGGGCAGTGTATGGGCTGTTGGCTGGTGACCTTGAGAGCGTTTTGAAGGTGTGCAAATCATGGAATGATTTCCTGTTTGCGAACTATAATGCCATCTTGAGATCTCAGTTTGATGCCTACTTGATGAAGCATGCGGGGGCGGGTGCCGCGGCTGCGGCTCAGCAGTTCCCTACTTTCAACACAACCCTTCATCAAACAGACCCAACAACTGTCGGCAAGCGGCTTGTTGCCTCTCTTGAGACTAACCAGATCACGAGAGCTGAAGCCTTGAAAACGACCAAGGTCTTGCAAGGCGCCATCATCGCCAGGGACCTAGACCAGCACCTGTACAACCAAGGTTTGGTCCTCTCACAATATGCCAACCAGAACCAAAAATCAAAGCTCATCCCCCAAATCAACCCAGGTGCGCTGGATAATGTAAATCCAGCCAAGTATTTTGACCTCTCTCAACACGACAGTCTCAGGCTGCTGGCCCACGTCCTCATCGTTATCACGACTCTGGACCGCCTGAGTGGCTTCTCGCGGGTTGAAGGGGCGTTGGCTAATCTTCATGTGGTGCAGGAGCATATCATTGCAGCCTACATCAGCTACCTGCGGCTCGCCCGCATAGAGGAGATGATCCCGCTGTATTGCTCCAAACTCTCCCCTCCGCGGGTCTACGAGACGCTTAGCCGTAATCTCATTCACATCCTCCCCAGCGACAGTCGAAACCATCAACTCGCAATCATGAGGAGGCTCGGTTTAGACGTGCATACTTTTGCGGTTCAGCAGCCACAAATTTACTTGGGAGATGTCAATGATCGGAAACTTCCATGTGAGGCGAAGCTGCATTTCAAGGTTCTTGAAAACAGTCCAGCAACTTTAAAATATGGTCGGATCGTTAAGCCAGATTTCTTTGGTGAGGATGCCGATCATGTTGATCTTGAGGACGAACTGATCATCCGCTCGGTGGAATGGCTCCTTCTCGTCGATGGCTTATTCGTCGAGACCTGCGCTTTCGTCATCAGGGTATACAAATACTTCCTCAGTATGACTCCGACCCCTGCGTTGCTGTTCTTGGTCCTTTGCTAATAATTGCGCGCAGAACGTGCGCGTTTACGTGCGGCTCGGGCCTTCAGCACTCGAGTCCCGGGCCTGGAAGTCATTCGCCGAAAGACACCAGCAGTGTTTGCAGATGAGGACCCGAGTCTTACCTGGTTTGAGGAGTTTTCTGAGGCGATACTTCCCGATGACTTCCTTACGAAGTGCAAGATGGACAAGGAAAGGATGACAACACTGGTCCAGAATATGTGGGAGCTAGAGTCTCTCGTCCGCGCCTTGGATGCAATTGAGACTATTGCGTCGGCTGCTGGGCTCAGCAGAGAGTACGTCAAAACATTTTTCTCCTTTGAGGACCTTGCCAATGCTAACGAGCACCATCAGGGACAATGGCAATAGGGATATGTGGCAGCACACGAACAGCGAAATCCGAAGGACCAAGAAGCTTATGAAGCCTGTCCTCAAGGGCTGGTTGTTGACGATGAATGAGGAAGATCGAGACTTCCAGCATCTGCGTGAGGCATACATCCCAGAGACAGTTCTGGCCTATGTCAGCTCACTCCACTTTGCGGGCACGTCGCTCTCGCGGGATAATCTGCTTGAGTGCATGGAGCTAGCTGCCGTGATTGCGGAGAAGGATTCCGACGTTGCCCGCGAGTTCATGAAGAGCGGAAGAATGAGGGAGCTACTCGACAGTTTTGCGTCATCTAGCAAAGCCCTGGCCATCTGGACCCATGACAACAAGAAGGGGTTGCAGACCAACACTAAGAAGATGAGAGAGCTTGGATGGTCGCGGGAGCTTTGGTCTATCAAGCCTTAGGCTCCTGGGTGGTAGACGCTTGTCAGGAACATCGCGCTCGATACAGTTGTGGCAAATGAATTTGGTGGTCGACTTTGGTCGGTCGATGCAGCTATGTAGTGCTTTATTGACCAGCTCTTTCGGGGACGGGGACGGTTAAGTGTTGGGGAATCACGGCGCACGTACCCGGTGTGTTTGGGAGTAATTGTAGATTAGATGCTATTTACACTAGCTGTCAGAGACGCGATGCGTCCTGAGTGGGTAAACGGAACATGCATGGCGTCGTTGGACCCCGCTGCAATCATACCGAAGTGTTCACGCCTTGGAGAAACGGCGTATCGTACATAATGTCTTGTTGATGGGGCAGCAGCTCCAAATAGAAGTTGCATTACTTGTTTGTCCCTACCCCTAGGAAATATCAATGCTGAGAATCTTGATATCCTCCTCCGGTTTTTCCTTGTATGTCCTGGCATTCTCAATCTTATGGATGACGTCAAGGCCTTGCACCGCGCGTCCAAAGATGGTGTGTTTGTTATCCAGCCATGGCTATTCAAGTCAAGTTAGCATTCCATCAATGTAGCATACCACGCAGAAAGGGAGAAGGGGGGAAGGGGAGAGATTACCGTCTTCTCTGTGGTGATAAAAAACTGACTCCCATTCGTGTTGGGCCCCGCATTGGCCATGCTCAGCGTATATGGCTTGTCGTGCTTTAAACTGCTAAATTCGTCCTCAAAGTGCCTCCCCCAGATACTGTCGCCACCGGTGCCGTCACCCAGGGGATCACCGCCCTGGATCATGAACTTGCGGATGACGCGATGAAAGATGGTGTTGTTGTAGTAGCCGCGCTTAGAGTGAGTGACAAAGTTCTCGACGGCTTTGGGCGCGGCGTCGGGGAAAAGGCGGAGTTGGATGTCGCCGTAGGTGGTGTGGATGACGGCGGCGGTACCGGTTTCGGCCACCTTCTCCCGCTCCGTCTTTTTGGCACCCAGCATTTTGGGCTTCTCGTTCTGTACATCTCTCGTTGACCTGGAGATTTCTTCTTCGTTGGTGAACATGTAGAAGCGAACCTTGCCCACTCCTGTCGCGACCAGGATGGGGTCCCTCGTCTCCGATTCCTGGAGCAGAGGATTGCTCGACGCGGCCATCGCCACAGTGGTGACGCCCTTCTTCTGGGGTTGGCCCTGGTACAGCGCAAGGTTGAGGGGTCGGAAGCCTTCCTCTTTCCCGTAAACCTTGACGATCTGATTGGTATATGTGTTGAGCACCTTGATGCCCAGGTACGAACCATAGATGATGAAGTGCCCAGATTCGTCAAATACGATATTGAACTTGTCACGCAGAGCTGGTAATTCAATCTCGCGCTCGTGAGCGAGCCGACGGCCAAACTCCACAGCGTCAAGTTTCTGGAGAGCGGTCCCAGCCTGTTGCATCTCTTCAATGACCTTGAGCGACTCATCGTATGTCCTCAGCAACTTGCCAGAAACGAAATCGAATATACGTATCTTGCGATCAGGAAAGGACATGGCCGCAACTCGAGTCCCGTCGGGAGACAACGTAAGCGAAGTTGGAATGGCTTTGGCCTTTTTGAACTCGAAAAGGTTTGTTGCACTCTTATACTGGAAGACGTTGTCAGGCTTGTCATATGAGCCGCTCGGTCGCCAATACTCGACCATGCCACCATCGTCCGTGGATATCACGCAGTCGAAATGATCATTGTACACCATGAGTGCCACTGGACTCCGGTGTAGGTTCTTGATGGTGTGTATTGGGGTTTGGTTCTCGCCTCGACCGTCGTACACGTGGATACTCGAATTCGATTCGTCGCTTACCGCGAGCAGCGGGAGAGAAGAACCTTTCTTGTGCACCCAACACACGCATTTTGGTACGTATTCGAGCTGTAGGAGGGCAAGAAGATCAAAGGTGATGACATCGAAGATCTTAACCGTCTTGTCATCGCCGGCTGTCGCAAAGCTCCGGCCGTCTTGGCTGGTTGACACGGAATGGATCTCGCCCTGGTGCGCCTTGAACTCTTTAACGAACTCGATGCCCTCGGCGACCTTCTTCCAGAACTTGACGACACCATCGACCGACGAGGTGATGAGAAAGTCGGTCACAGGGGTCATTGTCACAAATGACAGCTGCTCCTTGTGCATCAAGGACTTGGAATATCGCCCTGATTTCGGCAACGCGGAAACGTATAGCTTCTCATAGGGGAGCACTCGTCTTTTCTTCTTGGGTGCGGCCGATGGCAGCTGGGGGCCCATGTCGTCGTCCGAGGAGCTCTCTATAGTTCGGCGGGGTTCCTGTTAGCAAGTTTGATGTGAACTGCTGGGAATGCGCAGACCTGGAACCTACCAGAGCCATCTCCTTCTGTAAACTCTGTATGGCTTCTCTTTTTTGATTTTGACTCGTCGTCGTTACTGTTTGAATCCGCCATTTTGTCGTCGTTTAGGCGCCAGTTTGCTAGCTTTCTGTCGCGAAGCGCATCACCAAACTGCTTTGGCTTCCGCGAGGGCAGCCAAGAGCGTTTGTGGAGACAGGCCTATCGATAAGCTTTCGAGCCGACCCGCTCGCAGCGGCGCGACAGCCCCTTCTAATGTCGTCACTGCCCGGAAGGAGTATGGAGTAATACATACCGCATATCTACATAGTCAGCGGTCCGAATAGCACACGCACACATACTAGGATGTCTCAGTGTACCCCATTGTCTCCGGTAAGTTTGTTTCCGTGAAGCCATAGCAAACGCGACTTGACACCGATAGTACTCGATAATATTGGCCTAGCCAAAATGGCAACACATCCCCTCCAGCGACTGTCTTCGCCCTCGTGGAGCATCTCAGCAATGCTTCATGTGATCGGCCTGCTGTCCTTCTCGGCCAGCTTCGATTACCTCGGGAAAAACTCCAGCCCGACACAGCAGGGCTTTGGAGGCAGCTTTCAGTTCTTGACTATCATCGGACTCGCCCTCGCAACTGCCACTTTTGCCACTGGACTCCTCGCAGACGTAACATTGAGTCGTCAACTTTTCGACCTCAAAAATGTCCTCTCCGTCTGTTCAGCGCCGCTAGAGGTCCTCATCAGTGTTTTATACTGGAGTCTTTGCGCCATTGATAAGACCTTGGTCGTCCCGCCCGAGTTTGCGCTACCATTCGTCCCCGACTTCGGTTTTCATGCTATGCCTGCCATCATGTTGACGCTCGACCTACTCCTTTTGAGTCCCCCATGGACCGTCAGAGCCTATAGTGCAATGACTATCAGCATGGTCATTGCTTTTCTGTACTGGTTCTGGATCGAATATTGCTTCTCCAAGAACGGATGGTAGGACAATAACTCCTTGCCATGGTTCGTGGCATGTATGATTGACATATACGATAGGTATCCGTATCCGCTGTTCGAAATCCTGGCAACTTGGCAACGCGTTCTGCTCTTCACCGCTTCGGCCGTGTTGATGACAGGAAGCACGGCAGTCCTGAAGTGGGTGTATGGGACTATCAACGGTATAGAAGAGATGAAGAGAAATGCGGCGGCTCCCCTCAAGATCGATTGACGGCGTAGGAATCTAGCCAAGGCAGACACCATGGCCACGCAGTTCCCGATACGGCCCCTTTGTTCTTATCGATGGTAGAGTCCAACCTCAAGTGATTGTCACCGTGTGACTTTATGTGGAGTTAGCATCGATCATCGTGTTTGCAAACAGCTGGGTAACGGCAACGTAAAAGGGGGCGTCAGTGAAGATTTTCAGGCCCCAGGATCAAATACCAAAGGACTGGATTTTGACATTGAGCACTTGATGATTGGATAATGTGACTTCAATCCTTCGTATTGTTTGAAGGCATGAAAACAAAATGTCCCTTTTGAGTTGGCCGTCGAGTTGTTGGATAGCGATGTACTCGCGGCTGCTGAGGTGTAAAGTACCAAGCTAGCCATCGGCCCAGGGGTTGCACCGGATGTCGTGATCCACGTGGGATGACTGGAATCTGTGATTAGCTATCCGGTCTCGACAGAAAAGCGCTCCATGCACTCACCGGCTGAGTTATCATCTCACCTCTACATCGAAGCTGCATCACTTACAACTGCTCGGAGGAGCATGTCCCTAGGAGACGCTGAGTAAGTAGGGTCTGTCCCTGTAGAGAGCTTTGGTGGTCCGGTGTTAGTGTCAAGTAACAACCATCCATCCAAAACAACATGTTTCCATCCAAGTTCACTCCGATATCATTGCGAAGCTCAAGTTGGGTAATACAGCTGTGCGGAATAGCTTCCACCACGACTAATCCCGTGGGAGAATGAGAAGATAAAGGTCTAGGAAAAGAGCTGCAGTGGGGTTGTTCACCCCGTGATGAGCGCCCGAGTTGGGAACCCCACTCTTTTGAGTCATGCCCCGCGATTCAAATTGTTATATTCTCCAATGCGTCCCGACGCCTTACCGCCACCAGCAAAGAAAAGCTCAGCGACGAAGCAGTCACTGGTCACAAGCCACCCCTGAGTTCCAATTCGCTTCAATATTCCAGCACAAAACATTACAGGGCAGTACCATGTCAGTAAGTTGGTATTACCCAGTCCTACGACCAACGCACTAGCTCACGGGCGGGGTTGTCACAGACCTTCTACATCGAGAACAAGAATGTCGGCAACAAGGCCGAGAGTGAGGATTGGCGTAGTAATAATTCTAGAAGCGCCCCGCCTTACAATCAATGACTGACGCAAGCTAGTTCGAGGCTACAACCCCCTGACGCCACCGGGTCTGCTCCAGCACGAAATTCCGCAGACTCCCCAATCTAAGACCACCGTTCTCGACAGCCGTGAGGAGGTTGTGGCCGTTGTTAATGGCGCCGACCCCAAAAACCGGCTTCTAGTCATCATCGGACCTTGCTCCATCCACGATCCGAAAGCCGCTCTCGAGTACTGTGATCTGTTGCTGAAAGAGAAAGAGAAGCACAAGGATGAGCTGTTGATTGTAATGCGATCCTACCTCGAGAAGCCGCGGACAACCGTTGGTTGGAAAGGCCTGATCAACGATCCGGATATCGACAACAGCTTCCAAATCAACAAGGGCTTGCGGCTTAGCAGACAGCTGTTTGTTGACCTCACAGCAAAGGGGATGCCAATTGCCAGCGAAATGCTGGATACCATCAGCCCCCAGTTCTTGGCCGACCTTCTGAGCGTTGGTGCTGTCGGTGCGCGCACAACCGAGAGTCAGCTCCACCGTGAGCTGGCTAGCGGTCTAAGCTTCCCTGTTGGCTTCAAGAACGGCACCGATGGCACGCTCGGAGTCGCAATTGATGCGATTGGCGCGGTCAGGCACCCTCATCATTTCTTGTCCGTTACAAAGCCTGGTGTTGTAGCCATCGTCGGCACTGTCGGCAACGATGACTGCTTCGTTATCCTGCGTGGTGGCACTAAGGGTACCAACTACGATACTCAGAGCATCGCCGAAGCCAAGGCGGCGTTGGGCAAGGCAGGGGTGCGGCAACGCTTAATGGTGGACTGCAGTCATGGTAACTCGCTGAAGAACCACAAGAACCAACCCAAGGTGGCGGTGACAGTTGCCGAGCAGCTCGAGAAGGGCGAGGATGGTATCATAGGTGTTATGATTGAGAGCAATATTAACGAGGGTAAGTTTGCTTCACTAAGATTGCCGATCCTGCCTAACCCTTGAAAAGGCAACCAGAAGGTCCCTCAGGAGGGGAAGGATGGTCTGAAGTACGGCGTCAGCATTACCGATGCGTGTATTGGATGGGAAGATACCGTCTCGGTGCTGGATCTTCTCGCGAATGCCGTGAAGAAGAGACGGGAGGTTCTCGGCGTGAAAGGTACTGCTTAAAAGGGCGTTGACGGAGAAGCGCGTGTTTGCCTCACACTAAAAGCTTTGGGCCTAAATGGATCTGGGCTTGCCACGATAGAGACACTAGCTCGCGCAAATATTAAACGCGGTGCTTGACAACTGGGCTGAAGACTAAACCACGAACCAAATATGGGAGCGAGAACGGATGCCAAGTCAAGTGTTCGGTCCTTTGGCTTCCGTGCCACTCGAGAAAAGTCACGGGAAGCTCGGGCCTCAGATGCTTGAGCCGAAGCGGAAAATCAATCAGCCGTCACGACGTGTGATTGGCTAGCCAATCAGGTTGCTGGAGTTCCTAAGAATTCCGACCGGTTTGCAAAGAAACCTCGACCTCTCCAGCTCGAGCCATCGCCAACCTCAAAACACCGACGTTGGCAGCCAATTGCTCCGTCAATCCGACTACGACCCCGTCCTAAGCTCCGCGAGGCTCGCCCACCATGCTGGCGAGGTCTTGCTTGCGCTCGACGCGCGCATTCGCCAGCGCGAAAAATGGCGCCGTCCGCATTTCCAAGGTGTGTAGCTTCTCTGCTCCACGTCGGGGGGCGTGGCATGATCACGTCGACGAGGACTGCAACAACCCAATTGCATTCGCACCATCGTTTCCTGCAATTTGAAGTACCTCTAGGATGTATTAAGAGCTAATGCATGCTGTTGTGTAGCGCGCGGCGTCTTCCTCGAGCTCCGGATCGGCTGCCGACGCATCCCCTGTTGGATTGAACATCGCCGCCGCCGCCGCCACCGCCGTTGCCGCAGGCTCAATTGCCTGGTACTATCACCTCTACGGACCTACCGCGCACGCCATGACACCGGCCGAGGAAGGGTGAGTTTTCGGTTAATGCTGGCAAGATCCCGGGAGCCGAGGTTGCTTGTCTTCCTGAGGCATATTCCATTACACGACAGCATCGGGAGGTTTTGAAACAAGGAAGACCACAAAGCTTACAATGGCGGCAGCCTCCACCCCACCAAGTACCCCTGGGTTCACGAGCAAATGTTCAAGACGTTTGATCACCAGGCGTAAGCTCTCCTCCCTTGTTGCTGCTCCTGCGGCACCCCTGACAAGTTTGTGTTCCAGGCTCCGGAGAGGCTTTCAGGTCTACCGCGAAGTCTGCGCTTCGTGCCACTCGCTTTCCAGGGTGCCTTACCGCGCTCTTGTCGGCACCATCCTGACGGTGGACGAGGCCAAGGCTCTTGCCGAAGAGAACGAGTACGACACGGAGCCCAACGACCAGGGTGAGATCGAGAAGCGACCCGGCAAGCTGTCCGACTACCTCCCCAGCCCGTACCCCAACGATGAGGCTGCACGTTTTGCCAACAACGGTGCTCTCCCTCCGGATCTTAGCTTGATGGTCAAGGCTCGCCACGGCGGGTGCAACTACATCTTCAACCTTTTGACCGGTTACCCCGACGAGCCTCCTGCTGGTGCCCAGGTTGGCGCTGGCCTGAACTTCAACCCCTACTTCCCGGGAACCGGCATTGCTATGGCTCGTGTTCTGTACGATGGCCTGGTAGAATACGAGGATGAGACGCCGGCATCCACATCGCAAATGGCCAAGGACGTTGTTGAGTTCCTCAACTGGGCTGCCGAGCCGGAGATGGACGACCGCAAGAAGATGGGCATGAAGGTTTTGGTCACTACGACGGTTCTGTTTGCCATGAGTGTCTGGATCAAGCGGTACAAGTGGGCTTGGCTGAAGTCGAGGAAGATCACCTACGACCCTCCCAAGTAAAGCAACACTCGCCTTAATGCTGGGTAAAGTCTCGGCGACAATTTCTAAGCCCTCTTGTATGTATCATATGCCGCTAGGATTCGACGGTCTCCTCTTCGCCGCGGATACGGAGTGAAAACAGGTGCGATGGAGCGGTGCGGGATTGGGGTGGGTAGAGTGTAAATCAACAGTGTTCCTGGCCCTCAATACATCTAGATTCTTTCCTTGTTTATCTGTTCTGCTACTTACTTTGATCCAGGCTCGTTCATTTTGCGAGTCATTCCCCAGAGTCCCTCGGGGTTTCAATTCTCCGTGGGTGTTTGCTCTTCGAAAGTCCGCTGAGCGTCCAAGTTTGGGCCTGAAAATCGGCAGCATGAAACTCGCGCACCCATCAATCACCCACCCCGCATTACGTTCTTCGTCATATGCCAAAACATCCAAAGGGGAACGCACCCCAGAGCATAATCAATCCAACAGCAATATGAAGTCACCAGCTGTCGACACAGTGATACGAAATACACAATACAAGCATCAACAACAGTATGGCAGAGCCGAGCTCAGCATCCGGGTCCGCTCAACTTAGACACGCCAATGAGTTGCTCCACGGCTTCGATATCGCAGATGGAGAAACCAAGCATTTTCTCTCCTCTATCATTGTCTCTAATGACCTCCCTCTAGTGGAGAGAGAGGAGCTCGTCCGATTAAGCCTCATGCGTGGCGTCGAAGAGTGGAACATGCTTTTTGAGTGTGCTGCTGCGCTGCGTGACAAGGCATTGGAAGCTGGTGATGACTTGCTTGGGACGGATGAGGATGGAGAATCGAGTCTGCTGCCGTTTCTGGGGCGGCTTCTCGCAGTCTCGACGGAGGGCGGTGAAATACTTGGGGTAGGGAAGAGGGGAGCAAGTGAAGTGAAGGATGGGGACAAGAGCAAGATGAGCCCCGGGAAGGTGAACGGGAGGCTGTCGCGATTTTGGGAGGGAAGAGGAATGCACGTCAAAACAGATTCGGTGACAGGTATGGGTGGGGTTATGAAGCTTGGTGATGTTGTCAACCCCGCGGAGAGTCGGAAAGCATCAAGACCTGCGACTCTGCCATCAGCATCTTCAACAGAAATTCAACAACCGACAAACATAAAACCCATACCCACGACACAAACAGACCCAGCCCCCCAATCCAGCGCAAACCTATCAACCTCCAACCCCAAACGTAGCCGCAAATCCCCCTTCTTCTGCTTCTCCATCACCCCTCCCGAGCCCTCCTCTCCTAAGAAACCCCGCCCTCCCCGCGGCACCATCTCCAGCCTACCCATCCCCCGCCTCTCCTCCCCCACGTTCGGGCTCATCCAAGAATCACTCGCCTCCCAGCCCTTCCGCCTCCTCATCGCCGTTACATTTCTTATCCGCACACACGGTACCGCCGCCATCCCCATCTTCCACCAACTCATGGAGCGGTTCCCCACGCCTGAGGACCTTGCTGCTGCGGACCCTAACGAGATCGAGGAGCTGATCCGCCCGTTGGGTCTAGCAAAGGTGCGCTGTAAGGCGATAAAACGGTATGCGAAGCGGTGGGTGGAGCGACCGCCGGACAAAGGGAAGAGGTTTGGTGTGCGGGGGTATCCTTACCCGTTATCAGGTACATCTCCTGAATCTTCTGAATGGAGTGTGAAGGCGGGGGAAGAGTTCGGGGCTGAAGACGACCTGAGTGAGGGGGAGAAAGATGCGGTGAGAGATGCTAGAGATAGAGCGGTGGGGCACGCGTGGGAGATTGGCCATCTGACGACGGGGCCGTATGCGCTGGACTCGTGGAGGATTTTCTGTCGCGATGTCTTGTTAGGACGGGCGGAAGATTGGATGGGCAAAGGGGCGGCGCCGAGGTTCCAACCGGAGTGGATGCGGGTGCTGCCGAGGGATAAGGAGCTGAGGGCATGTTTGAGATGGATGTGGATGCGTGAGGGGTGGGCGTGGAATCCGGTGACGGGGGATAGAGAGCCGCTGAGTGATGAGATGCAGAGGGCGGTGGATGAGGGGAGGGTTGCCTATGATGATACGGGTGGGTTGGTCATTCTGGGTCAGTCGGCGCCGACGAAGTAAAGAACCTGGACTAATGTTTTATTCTAGACTATTTACCCCTTCTGGTTTCTGTATGCGGTCGCCTGTCTATACCACTACTGTTTTTTGTAGGTGTTATGTGCGAGCATGGGGGGAAACTAACTCGCGTTCTAGAATCTGTCACGGCATCTTGTCCCTCGACAGCTCCACGCCTTTTCCGTTGACAGTCACAATACGATCTCCGGTCGACGGAAATAGTATCGACGGCGTGTTCGACAAAATATCGGCATTCGGCTCCCTCTTCACCTCGATGCTTGTCTGGACATGAACAACGGAGAGCCCCGAATCCCCCGAGGCACAGTCAGTTTCAACATCATCGTAACGAGTGCGTCGGTTCCCCGCCAGCTCGCGCGCCAGTTTCATCTCAAATTCCAGCTGGGAAGCCATTCTGTTGTGTCTTTTCTCCTTGGAAGGAGGACGAGGGGGTAGGTCGTCTTCTGACCCCTGTCGTGTGCTTCCAACTCCGAATCCCCATGTTGTCATCAGCGGGCGCATGGTGGCAGCGCAGCCGGCAATGATTCCCAGCGATGTTTCCATCAAGCTCCAAAGAGCAATTCCACTATTCAGTCATCAGCCAACCTCGACATTTATCGGGGAGAGCCAGCTGGTACTTTGCCTGGTTGAGAAAATCGACCGAGGAGACTGGGATAAACCGGATGTACGGAATACGCACCATCAGGGCGATGCCGGCTCTTTTGACGTCAGCACTCAACATCCGTCTCGGATAACACCACCACTTACAACATTCCCATGCCAAGGAGCGCTGCAACGCCCGTCTTGGTTCGCTTGTTCAGCCGGACATCCCATAGCATCACGATGGGCATCAAGGCCAACGCAAAGTCCATCACAGCATTGACAATACTGTGAGCAATGGTGGCACAAGGCACGATGCTCGTGTTTATACAGCTGCCAGGTTCGCCCATGGGCTGCATATAAAAATAGGATATGGGCGTGCACTGGAAGAGAAGGATGAAAAAATAAATGACTGCCAAGACCCAGATAATGCCGATGATGGTATAGATGACCTGGCGATGGAGTCTGATGGCGGCAATACGGAGGAGAAAAACGGCGACCGAGGTCCGCACCAGCGCTGACAGGGGCGCGTAGATGACTTCGCAGAGAAACCAAGAGTGCAGGGCCACGCTCTCGCCCCGAGCTAGATGCTCTTCGCCCTCCCTGCTGGCTGACACGATGCCCCAGACGGTGATGATGGCATGGGCTGTGTATATGAAGACGACGGCAATCATGAGCCAGTCGTCGAGGTGGATGTGTTTGATCAGCCCCACCTTGACCAAGATACGCAGGAGAACGAAGATCCAGACCATGATAAGAAGAGTAATCTGAGCCACGAAGAGCTGGATTCCCCTCGGGTCGATACCCGAGGTGGTGCGGGACGTGAGGGGGCTGCCGACGTGCATCTCTCTGCTTCAGTGTTGGAAGAATGATGATGACGCTTCGAGAGAGAGACAGGCTGGATGTCCATTTTCAGGGTTGAGACTCTTGGCCATAATGGCTATCTGTAAAGCTCAGCCCAGTCATCTTTCGGATGCTATGCTAGTCCGCCGACTAGGGGCAAGGCAACCGTTCCGAAGCCGGTCCTGACGGTTGGCGAGCCGTTGTCCTCGGACGACGGCGCCTCGCCAGGGGCCCCAACCGTAAGTTTCGCCGTCTGCACAAGGTATCGCGATGGTATGGCTGCTTGCGCCATGACCTCGGACCTACTCTCCTGAATGATGAATGAGAGCATATGAAAATAAGCCAAGACATAGCCTCCTGGGATGGAACATGAACATGGACAGCAAGTGGCATGGCAAAGTGAAAACGAATTTGAGGTTTCTCAGGCTTGCCCCCAATTGTTGTTGAACTCGAGAAGGGGCGGCCGGTGAATAGGGGAACTCCTTGGCATCACCCGGTTGCTCCTGTCATCGTCCGTTGCCCCTTCCCAAGAAATGGGTGTCGTAAAGACTAGCATTTAGCTCATAATACCAGACGTTCTTCGTCCAACGGGCTTGCCTAGCTAAGTCACTAGAAATCTAACAGCCCGGCCGTTCGTAATCTAACATCACTATGACGGAACAGGTCACAGTCTGAGCCAGGTGATGGGAGCTAATACCCCACCCTTTCGAGTTACCTAGGTATACAGCCATCCAATCTACGTGGTAATCTTAGTCTGCACAGAACACAGGGCCCCAATGGCTGCCCAGGAATTTTCGGGAAAGGAGACCAAAATGCCCAACCCGAGATCGCTGCTCGATGAGACCTCCACGTCCGATAGCAGGGTCCAAAAAGAAGGCCATGATTACAGGTGGAGTTTCTGGTATTGAACGCGCCTCGGCGATTTTGTTCGCCATGGAAGGTGCCGATTCGCTGATTCCAAATACACAATACCGACATGTCTCGGGGCAACACGATCATCAATAACGCCAGCATCGACACCTACACGGGCCGACCGGATCTTATAGACTACACGTCCACCAAGGGTGCCATTATGTGTTCACTCGCGCTCTCAGAAATCAGCAGATAGAAAAGGGCATTCGCGCAAATGCCATGGCTTTTGGCCCGGTTCGGACGCCGTTGATTCCGGCCACACTGTTGGAGGATGCCCAAAAGCTATTTTTACAAGTCCCACCCATATCCTTAAAAAGGCCGAGACGTTCTTCGGTGGTGGGTGATGATGATAGATTTCATGTTACAGTTACTTTCTGAAGGATATTCTTGCCTTTGGTTCTCCGCTGGGTTTGAGAAAGCCCCCCGCGACAGGAAGCTTTTTTTTGCAAGTGGTGGTGCATGTGCTCGTGGAGAGGAGTCGTACATCACCGATCTAGGCTCAACGGGCATCTTTCCACTAACATGGCCTATTCGAGTGATCTACCTACTTAGGTGCGTAAGTGCCAAAGACAAAATACCCTCGCATACCCACGGAGCACATAAGGTAAGGTAATCGTGGACACGGCGCGGTCGCCATCATTGACTCATTACCTTACACTAGACTATGCTGAAAATTCCTCAGGCGTCGAATTATTTTTTTATATACCCGAGTAGGTATCTAGATAAGTAGGTGGATGGGGAGATATTTAAAGAGGAAAAAAAAAAATCTCCTCGTGTCCATGTATACTAGGTCAGGGCCCCGATTCCCAGATGGATGCAACTAGCCCTTTCCACGACCTTGGATGCTCGTGCCTTTTACCATCCGCTCGTGTTATCGATTCCGCAACTCTTTTGCTTATCTCGCAATCAGTTCGCTCCTTCTCCAAACAGACCAACACAGCTTGAGTCAGATAGGTACTTTCCTTCCATCGGTGATGCGACACCTCCGATCAATCAACCCCAATCCCTCAGAGACCTGATCCAGAAAGCCCAGAAAACTCCCCATCTAGACTTGGCTTGGCCCCCAAGCCATTCTATATTGAAGTGACCCATTTTCATTGGGGGGGCTGTGGTTGTCTTGGTCGAAGCTTCCCGTTGTCATTCCTAGATTTCTTAGGGCTCCGGGTGGGGTATGGCGCCGATCTCAGCCTTACCGACAGTTGAGGGAATCCAGCAGGCCCAGGCACGTTGACTTGTCTCTCGACGGTTTGTTGCTGTCGCTGCTGGGTTCTGCTGTCACTTCTCCGGGGCTGGGACTGCTCGGGAAAACGAGCCTGGCGATCCTGGTGGCGGTCCTGGTGTTGCCCCTCGTGTTGGGGAACCTGTCCACATCCCGGATGTCGCTGCTGTGGTAGGACTTCGGCTGGCGAGATGGCGGGCGGATGGCTGGGTGCTTGTCCGTGTTGGGATTCATGCCCTTCACGTGGATTCCCAAGCCGGTACTGTCCTCCTCTTGTTGATATCTCGCCCGGCCCGCCAGGCCCGTCAGACCAAGCCGGTGGCTTATTATCCTCCTGCGGCTGGTATCCGGAACCCGATGTTTCCCAACCCCGGCCGGTCAAGAGGAGTCCAGCTGGCGGCGCCACCGCCGCTGGAACTCCTTGTCGCAGACTTGACAGTGCTCGAGTCGCAGACATAACTTTCGGCCCCGGCGATCTCGGCTCGTCAAATGCACTCATTCGCCCCGGCAGCCCATGGGCTTCATATGACTCGACCACCGAGAACTGCTCTCCTGCATGTGGCTGCGGCCATGCGTTTGACTGAGCTGTTGGGGGCTGCGGTGTAAACTCCTGAATGCTGGACCCCCGTGACATAGGTGTGTACGGCATTTGGCCGAATGATCCGGCATTACTGTCTCTCTGCTTTCTCGGCTCTTGGTATGTTGGCTTCTGATCTGGAAATAATCTGGCTGCTGGTGTCCTACTTTCTGGTAGCCGCGCCCATGGCTGTTGTTGCTGCAGTACCGCACTCTGACGGGACCTCGACTCCATATCTCGAGCCATGGTCTCCCTCGCTGAAAGTCCCGGCGTGACCTGCCCTTTCCATCTCTGCGCCGTACTCCCCTGGTGTGTTGGGACAGAGGGCATCGGGTTCCGTTGATTGGTATTGGTAGGCCGTAGATACGGCATCGACACCCTAGCCACGGGCCCCTGAAAAGTGCGTCCTCGAGGCTCTGACATCCGAGTTTCCGGTATAAGGGCTCTTGATCCGTGGCCTCTGTTCACCTGGATATTTGGAGTCGTGTGTTCTTGGGGTTCGGGTATATAGGTCCTTGGCCCCTGAGCAATCGACCCCTGAGAGTTTTGGCCTCGTGGTGCTGGTGCCCGGTTCTCTGGTGTTAGAGCTTCGGTCCTCTGGGCCGTGTCCCACTGTGCTTGGTTCTCCGGTATATAGCTCATCCGTCCCTGCTGATCCGGTGATCCTTGAACCATCTGTCTGTGAGGCCCCGATGCTCCGGTATGTGGCGTCCGAGTTTGATTTCTCGGCAAGCTCACTTGGGTCTCTGAAACACGAGACACCCGGCCGGCCTGTTTAGGGAACGTATGATAAGTCCCCAATCCCCCAACCATCGTGTTCCGAGGCGCCGGGGCTTGAACATCTGGAACATGCCGTTTAGGCCTCTGGATGGAGGCTTCTTGGGTCGCCGTCAAGGTAGGCTTCGGCACCAATGGCCGCAAGTCCGGCCGTCGAGAGGGTGACACCGGGTTTGCCGGCGTCTGTTGTTGTCCCTGTTGCTGTTGTTCCAGAACTGGCTGCTGAACTATCAGTTGCTGCGGCGGAGTCGGTGACCGAGGAGTCAGCAGCTGAGCTACCCTTCTCACCAGTGGGCGAACCTGAGGTTCAATAAGCCCCAAGCCAGCCAAGTCAAACGAATGAGGTTTTTTCGCCATATATACTTTCCCCAGTCGAGCGCAGTTGGGGCAGACTTGCAGAGAACAATCGTAGCAGCCGAAGAGAAAGCCCACCGGCGATCTCTTCTCACAAAAGTCGCACTTTTGAACGTTTCCCATCACCTTGTGCCAGTTTGAGTGTTTCCTGCCGAGGTTGCCTGTATGATCAGCCGTAAAGCTCGCCGTGGCCCTTGTTCTTGGTGTCTCGGGCGTAGAAATAACGAGGTTCGGCGTCGATGTCGGCGTCGACGAACCCGTCGCTCGGCCGAAGGGGGCCTCCGTTAAGAATCCCTCTGGCGATGATAGTCGGTCTTGGTTTTCGCGATTATTTAGGAAGTGAATATCAAGCCTGTGGTCGCGCTGATCATACAGATCACGCCGGTCATTCTGGTTTCTTGACATTATGTGGCAGGTAACTGATTGATCTTGGTTGATTTCTGAAGCCAGAAACTACAGTTAGATGTAGAACAACCAACCCGCAAGAAGAATATACGATATAATCTAGTACACGTACAGAGAAGGAAGCAGAAGGTAGGTCTAAAGACAAAGTAGGGGGGAGAAGAGTCGGGGATCGGGTTCAGGCCGATGAACTGGATATAGTTCGGTGCCGAGGGAAGAAAGACGATGTGATTACCCTGGTTTTGAAAAAAAAAAAGGAAGAACTAGGTAGACACCAGGCGAAGAAATAGGGAGGCTAAAGGATGGACCGACTGGTGTACGGAAGGCTAAGGCTATGATGCCGATGGCGAAGAAAGAAAGAAGAGACCCGAGGGTGTATTGATCGCCTAACCCGAATAACAAGGTTGGCTATATGGTGTTGATGGCTGAATATTGTCCAAATAAAAGAATAAGGTTGGTTATGATGCTGATGAATGAACAGAGCCCCGGGCAAGAAGCTTCAGTACATTGGGGGGGGAAGGCGTGGGATGGGTGATGAGAGGAGGAAAGAGAATAGGACAGGGGAAAGGGTTGAATTTATAGTCGAAGAAGCTGGCAACTGGGGACATCAGACTTCAGACGGTTTGCATGAGATGGGACGACTGCTTCCCGACAACTGGTCCCGAAGTCGTCCCATCTATCATCTCCGCACTGCCGCGAGGGAACAAACAATGATGCCTGCCTTTGGCAAAATCTACTTTCACCGCCTTCACCGACTTCACTTTGTCACCTCTTTGGCTATTGTCGTAAGCCGTGAAGATGGTAAATATATTCCAACGTTCGCCCGGTATTCGTTCTCTTCCAGCACAACCACACCCTCTCTACAACCACCACAGATAGCCGAACCGTTCCGGTCACCGGCAGTCCTTTTCCAGTCTCATTTCGTCCCATATAAGAAACACTTGCCTGGCTTGGCATGTAAGTCGGTGGCCTCTTTTCCGGCCCGATGTGTGCGCTATGCCGAAATCGAGCATACGAAAAGATCAGACTGCCTCCCACATTTGTGGCGGGCTCAACTCCAGGCCGAAAAAGTCGCGAGGGTGAGGGATTTATATAAGACGAAACCGAACGGTTTGTTGCTAGCTACTGGAGGCCGTGACTAAACGTTTATGACTGGTTTAGCTTAGTTATGAGAGCTAAAAGCAAACATAGGTACGAGAGTGAGCTGGATGGCGTATCTCGACTGAAGAAGGAATAGAGAGCAAAGGCATGTTGGCGATATCGGCAGAAAGTCAAGACTCATGAAGCTATTTGCTCAAACTTTTTTATTCCATGACTGCGATGGGGAACGTGGGGGAAACGACCCGGACCATTTCTCCACTGATCGGCATTGAATCCGGCGCCGCAGCACCGGCCCCGATCGGAGCGGCATTCACTTAGCAAGTCTGGGCATCCGGGCCCCGTTCCGATGGACCCAGTCCAACGCTTAACACGCTGCAAAGTCCGCAAGCGATGCGACGTGACCAAAGCGTTGAGGTGGGCAACCCCAAAAAAGCGTTGAGAACAGGCGACGTCGAGAACAGGGGTCTGCCCAGCCCTGAACAAACCCACCAATCAGCATCTGTCTACCCCGCCAACCATGTCCTGATTGGGCAATTGCTCATTTAACTCATCGCGTCCGCGTCGCGTCGTTTTGGCGTCGTGACGCGACTTCCAACCTTGGCGTTGCAGCAGCCACCAAAAGTGGGAAGCCGGGCATCTTCTTGTGAGAACCGGGAAATCCCACATCATCAAGAGCCGTTGCAATCTGTTATCGTGCCCATGGGGTCTGTCTGCAACTTTCAAATGACTTGCAGTTCGGGGACGTTCTTATCATGCAGAGTGCAGAATGCAGCTTGGCAAGGAGATTGATGAAGATGGTCTGCATCTTTGCGCTCTCCGATCGTCGTTCTGTGCTCTGCATCCGCCGCGCAAAGGCGTTCGTGGGGTCTCCAACCGATCATGTTTCGCCGACCCGTCGCCTGGACCCTGGGACGAGAAGCAGATAGCCTCCTTGCAGCTTCGCAAAGTCTCAGTACCCCTCTGTACCTGCGCCCTCCGTTGCAGTTTCGACCTTTTTCCTTTCAGTAACCCCCACTCACACCTGCACCACCTGCAACCTGCACACCGCCGTCTTTGCGTCGCCATCTTGACCGCCAGCTGATCTATCGAGGGCGCAATAAAAGAGGGCCGTCGTTAAATTACACGGCTTCACTTGTCTGAGCCGCGCGGGCACACACGGTCGTTGCTGGAGGGCGTCCTTGACGCTTGCTCATCCGCTGACCAGCTAGGCCAGCCATTTTCTATAGTGTAGGTAGTCAAACCCGACAAGCGGCTAATACCTTACCATGATATGATACGGACATGGCCATGGCTGTGCTCACCGTGCCGGCCCCTTGTATTTTTCGTTTCTTTTTATGATCCGGGGTCACACAAATGACTCGAGATGGCCAAAACCCGGCTCGCAGTCTCTTAACCATCTGGCATATTACCCGTTATCCGAGCGAGCCGGAGAACCTCACAGGCGGACCTCCCTTTTCAGTAGTCCGCTCCCTCGCTCGCTGAAAATACGCCGCCCTGAATAGGTCACCCTGAATCGCGAGTCACCCATCCTTTCTTTGAATCCGACCCCGGAAGGGATGGCGTCGTAGAAAAAGGGGAGAGAGACAGCCCGGGTCTGTGGGAGACCCTTGCTGTACCAACTTTAAACCCCTTTCGACGGGAGGCTTGATATGAGTGCGACGTCTAGGGAGCGCACGAGCAGCTTGAGCAGCCACCCTAAACTGCCAGAGCGGTATCCCTCGATCTACAGATTTGATTTGCTCTTTTTCCTCCCGTCCCTGAGCGATCTTGAGTGCTTGCAGTAGGGTGCGGCAGGTGCAGCAAGTACGCAAGTGCAGCAGGAGAATTCGTGGAGTGGGGGGGAAGGAAATCTGCAGCCCGCCAAGCTCCCTCGATTGGCCCGCCCGAGTTTTGTCATGTGGCCCACCTGAGAACCCGGAGTGCAGAGAAAAGGCAACCACCCCCCTGCTAGCCAGCGCGAACCCTTCTTATTAGGCGCATTATTCCCTTGTCGCTTGCCCCGAGCTCCCCAATTTCACCCACCCCCCTTCACCTTTGCAAGGTCTGAGGCACACCTTCTGATCTTGCACCCGTCATCTTCTCTGTTACACACCTTGGTTGATAGTCTGCAATCTTCTCGTCGATTCTACCACCCGTCTTGCGATTACATCTTCGTCTCTACGACGCTATTGCGACTCGAAGCGCATTGCTTTTTGAGCTTCAGCTTCCCCAAGGCGCGCATTCCTGTATTCCGCGCTCCGTCGCAAACGTCCTGTCTCCACTGGGGGCATTTAGCCACCGACCACTCCCCTCCCCAAACCGCCAACCAGAAACTTCAGCCCTAAAGCACACACCAGCTATACGCCCGCGCGCTGACCTATACCGCGAGACAAAAGATGCTTCTGCCGTCGGCCATCTCGTGCGATTCGTCGCAACCGCCGCTCACGCGCCTGCAAGCGGCGCTCTTTGCCTCTCCGCCGGCCAGTCCTCCGCAGCTCTCGACGCAGCACGCTATCGGCAACATTTTCACGACATGCCGTTCGCTCCAATCCCTTCTTGCGGCTCCCGCGCCAATTCTCGAAGCCACCGCGCCGATCACGCCGCCCGCCTCGTCGCATGCCAACCCAATCCCAACTCCACACATGCAACTGCCCACCCCGCCCATGGCGCATGCGCCATCGCCACTTAAGCTCCGCCTACGCTCGCGCAAGACTGACGGGCCGTCGCTCGGCGGCGGCGACCACGGCCCCATCCGGAAGCGCATTGTGAAACGCGCAGCTCCTCCGAGAGGAATGAACAAGCGCCGTCGCGCGCTCGATGACGACCTGGGTCGCGACGACGAAGAGTTGGAGAGCGAGACGGAGGCGACAAATCCATGCGATCAAGCAGCGACAGAGAACGACGAGACGCTCCCGCCTAGGCCACAGACACCGAAGCGCGCGCGGATTGCGCCCGAGGTGTTGCCATTGGGCTTGGAGCGGAGTGATTATCACCAACTCCACGTCGATGGGGTTTTCAAGGAAGAGAACACCAATGTGGAGGGTACAGATGTGGTTGTGGAGGGAGATGGCGAGACGTGGAGCACCGAGGAAGACCGCATTCTCGTCGAGCTGGTGCTCGAGAAGCTGAAGCTGAGCAAGTCTGACTGGCAAGACTGCGCTCGAAGCTTAGGCAAGGACCGAAGCAGTGTTGGACGGCGGTGGAAGAGCTTGATGATTAATGGTGATATTGGGCTGAAGAGAAGTAGTCGGCGAAGTAAACTGCATGGGACATGGAGGTGATTAGTTTCTGTCTCTCTCTCAAGTTGCTTTGCATGTAATGGCTCATGGATAGGGAGTTGTGGGTGGCGTTTGGGGGATATGATATCCGGCGACCACGCAAGAAGCGTGCTCTGCTCGTTGATTTGGTGGCTTAACATTGATTTGCCCTACATTTATTACAGCTCAATCGTCGGCAGCAACAGCACAGCTCCATAGTATTGCTATTCAATTTAACTACACCACTTACAGTTGACTTTCCTGCTTTGCCTGCTATTATTACCACTGCCTGCCACTTGGTAACCATCACTTACACATACACTTGTCTTGGTATCAGCGCTCCGCTCCGGCACGGGCATACCCAGAATACGAGCTCGTTTCCCGCGCACAGATTTTCTACTAAATGGCGAAACACTGGCGTCAGACTGAGCACACACACGCACGCACATTTACCTAGGTATACACCTTACTCGACTAGAGCACACCTCCGGAGTGCATTTCCGAAGCGGAGATCGGAGACCAGCGCCATACTCTCTACCTGCCTACCTACTGCTACCATGTATGTACAGACACCGCGGAACGGAGAAGAGGGGGATATTGGCGCAGCAAACATGGAGAGATCAACTAAGTAGGTAGGTAGTGTAGACGACAGCGCAACCAGCGCAACCAGCACATCCATACTCTAGATTTACTACACGGCACTAGGTAGGTACCTACCAAGGCAGAGACGCCGCCAAACGCTATTGCCGCGTTCCAGTCTATCTATTCCTCCCACTCTTGGGCCTTCTCGACGGGATGGGATCTCGGGACAAACCTCCTCACTACAGCATCTATCTATTTAGCGCTTTGGGCACGCTGCGATCGATCAATCAATCCGATCCCCCCCCCCCAGCCAGCCAGCCAAGGGATAAATTGGACAAGCAGGGAGATTTTGCCGGCGCACGAACCTACACTACTCCGTACGTACGTACCTACAACTGCGTTCTACTATGTACTATGTATACATGCCTAGGTAAGTATACTTAGGTAGGTAAGTAGGTACATAGTTTCGGAGCCGTAGGAAGATACCTAACCTAACCCTAGCATAGGTGGTAAAATTGGTGGGGAGGAAGGGAGACTGCACGTCATTTCACCCTTTTCTCACTTTTGTTCAGCTACGGCAAGCAGGCGTAGACGGGAATTAGTGTAGTATACCTACCTAGTCAGCTGGATCGGCGCCGGACAAAACGCAGGGAAGGAAGGGACGGGAAGAAGTAGAGGTAGTCTTGGTAGGCAAGTAGGTAAGTAAGTAGATTACCTGATCGGGAGTAACCTAAGTAGGTAACGCATGTGGCGTTGTGAAGGTCTGGTACTGGTAGGTAAGGTAAGGCACCTAGGTAGGTAGCTTGGTTGTAAGAATAGAAGAAAATGTCTATTCTATTCGTAGGGCGGATGTGGCGTAGTAAGGCGAGGTACATTTCGTATAGAAGAATTAGGGACTAGAACGTGGCAAAGAAACATGGCAACCTACCACCTAGGTACCTAGCCCAGACAAAATGGCCAAGGCAAGAAATGACATGGAAGGTAAGGAAACGGCGCAGAAAGCAGGTACGTTTTTTGGGTATCCACGGTACGCTACCTACCAGGCATCTCACGGCCAACAACACCTCACCTACGGATACCTAGGTAGGTCAGTGAGAATCCACGCAGGTCCGTCTCGTCTCGTTGCAATGAACCCCCACTTAGAACTACCTATAGAGTTCACCACAATCCCTGATAGAAGACGACGAGAAGGGTTAAAAAAAAAAGCCGGCACTCGAAATCCCGTTCCGTCGCGCGTTGTAAACCCGAACCGTTTCCATTCAGTATCCCCGTCTGGTTCTGTCCCTCTGGTTTCATTCGCTGTCCCTGTTTTTAGTTGGCAAAAGAGGACTGGCTGGCTGAGCGAGCCGCGTCTTCCCTTTCCTTCCATGGCGATACCACGGACCGCACAATCAGTGTGGATCAGATCGCATTTTGGACCGCCCAACTTTCCCGTCCTCTCTCAATACAAAAAAAAAGTTGCGCGGGGGGTCGAAAAGAGGGACAACCAACCCACCGTTACATTGGGGGAACGGAGGTGGGGAGAAGTGGGAGAGGAAGAGCGGAGGTCAAAGCCACGAGCCGCACGTTACTGCGGTGCGCTGCAGCAGCGCGGGCCTGCGTCTGATGCGCTGCTCTGAGCCAAAGCCAGCGAGCCAGAACTCCATCAATCCCAGCCCGTGCCACTCGTTCGTTCGTTTCTTCCCTGGTCCTTGCTCCATTGCTACCTGTTTCCTTGCCGAGCCGAGCCCGCCCGAGAAAGAGACGAGGGATAACCATGTCTCTTAGTAGCGGGGTGATAATGAAACATTTCCCAGGGGGGGTCGAGGAGGTAGGCCCTTCGTCATGCTGTCTGATCCAAGGCGAAGGGGATAGGCTGAGAGGGCACTGATGTTTCATGTCTTCCATGTATTGGCTGGGTTGAGAATATTATTCTCTCCCTCTTCCTCTTCCTCTGGGCTTTGGGATCTATTTTGATGTTTTCATCTCTCTTGCATTTTGCACTTGGGTAGAAAAACTCTTCCACCGTAACTACTTGCCGACTCTGTTGGACAGGTAAAAAAAAAAAAGGTACCTGTAGATAAGGTCCAAAAAAAACCCCTCTTCACCTTACCATGGTGAGCAGTTGTGGTGAGGGCGGTTCCAGACGGCCCAAACCACCAGACCACGGCGGCTCAACCGACGTTGACTTCCCGTGCCGGAGCGTCGACTTCCATCTCGTCCGCTGCAAGGCCAACTCATCATGTCCTTCAGCTCTCTCCGTGCCGTTTGCCGCTACTGCTACTACTACTGCTTGATGTTATGCCGTGTGCGTGTGTGTGTGTGTGCGTGTTCGTGCACGGAGAGGCCGAAGGAACAGGGTTCCGTCCATGGAACATCCTCGGGATGGTCATAGTCATAACGAAATATACTAAGCTGAGGGCGGCATACAGGCGGCAGCGGTGCGGTATCGCAATTCAGTCTCACTCAGTCCGCATCTATTGACGGGAGGAGCTCACTGCAAAAAAAAAAAAAAAAAAAAAAAAAAAAAAGGGGGGGAAGA
>Ga0247765_1000351_pt1 | contig 36778 bp, 42 predicted proteins | sample UWRJL106311C6_FD_179949 | JGI IMG/M metagenome (GOLD analysis project Ga0247765, IMG submission 179949) | Plant litter microbial communities from Arlington Agricultural Research Station in Wisconsin, United States - UWRJ-L106-311C-6 | ecosystem: Environmental > Terrestrial > Plant litter >...
AAAAAAAAAGGGTTCTTCAATCCCGACCTGGCCCAGTTTGATGCTTACCGGACTTAGGTAGACTAGAGTTGACTACAACGACTAAACAGGCCTGATCACAGACAGTGTCCTGAGGTAGGCAAGAGGGGAAACAAAAGGTGGAGGGGGAGGCGTTGCGCGGCGTAAAACGGGCGGTGGGTTGGGCGGATCTCCCGTCGTCTGGTTCTATTCGGTCTGGCCTGGTCTACCCTGACTACACTGGTTCGATACCGAACAAAATTTCCAATTGAAGAAGTAAAGGGCGACGGTGCAGGACGGGTCAAAACTCTATGCAAGCTATAGGGTCTAGTGGTTATGGATTTGCCTACTTCAGCTTCGTGTATGGATGTGCTCATTCGCGTCAATACCTCGCACCTGGCCGAGAGCGGGGTGGGCTTGGCCTTGCTTGATTGGGAGGTGACCAGGTCAGATTCAGGTCAGGCTGCGAGTGTTGTTCAGCTCGTTTCAAGTTGAGGCGGGATTTGGAGCTGCTTGTTTGAAGCCCGCTGGTGAGGCTGTTTCTTGGGGCGGGTCTCAAGGTGGTTTTTTTTTTTTTTCTTCAGGTCTATTTGCTCGCGGCATCAAGGTGAGCCGGCCTTGCACCCATGGTAAGGTGGTGTGCCCGCACCGGAAAAGCAAAACATGAATGGGGAATTAATTGGCGTCAGCGATCAAATGGCAGAAGCAAAAGTGGGAATCCTCTATTAGTTCCTACATACCTATGCATACATGCATCCGCGCATCGGCAAACTAGGTACCTAACAGGAAGAGCATTACCACTGCAGTCTAGATTGTGTAGGCAGACCAGACGAAAATGGAGCAAGCTAAGAGAACAAAGGATAATAACGAAGCCTCCCCTCAGCCAGTCAAACCTCTCTGGCACAGGAGAAAAACACCTCTTTTTCCCCTCAACCTTTCTGAGGTGGCATTGCTGGGCGGCACGGCTTTCCACGTACTTCATAAAACTTGGTTCAACTGGTCAGTGACCAAATCATGCAGACGCAACTGCGACATGACAGCAGGATGCGCATACGGAGGAAGCGTGTGCAGCATGCAAATTAGGTTTGCAGGCGGTTTGTGTGCTTGTCTGGTCTGATGAGAGTGTGTCCACCATAAACACCACATCAAGTGCCAGGCCATTGTCATGAGCACAACGTTAGTAGCTGGTTGAACATACGACTTGCCCTGGCTGCCGTGGAACATAATGTTTCGTTAGAGGCTCCAGCATTGAATTTGGTGACATGGGAGCGATAGTTTGCCCCAGGGCCGATAACTAGACTGAAGGTCCAGCACGTCAGTGGACTGGCTCTAACTCGTGGGAACAGACCAAACGGGGATAGAGTTGCGCGAGCTTGTGCGATGCAATGCTAGGATCAAAATAGAAGACGAAAACACAGTCAAGCTGTGACAAGACCGAGAGGACGCAGGAGAAACCACAGGGGGGGCCAACGTTCACCTAACAAAACTGAAAGGGTTAAAGAGATTTTCCTTTCCGTCTCCCAACAGGAACTGTTCTTACCATGGAGGCCAACCAGAGGTTTCCTCTAGACTACACCTATGTCGCACTACCTAAGAACGGATGCTAATTTCTTCGAGAAAAAACCAGTAACGTTCCAGAATGGCAAATCTGGAATACCCCAAGCTCTCCCATAGGCCGTGAACAGGGTCTCTTGCCGCCACAGCAACATGGCAAGACTACGGCTCGAACCAGGGTTTGAAGGTGAGATGAGCATCGATGGAGCCGAGTACATGTCAAGATGCCCAGTGTAAGCCATATTGCATGTTTCCTTCCAAGAGGACTCCTCCTGGGTAGACGGCTTGCCCAGCAGCTGTGTTTGATGGTGATTTTGCACCAAGAACATCACCAAACCAACAAACCAAACAGTGCTGAGTCAACCGGATATTCAGGATGCAGCTGTCAGCTCTTGCAGATGTTTGCTCGTTGACCGCCGCTGATGATCGTGCGCCCAAGAAGCTGGACCCTTGGAGGATAAAACATCAGCGAGCCCCTCACCAGCAAGAATGGCACACTGGCGCGCCGAGATCACCAAGAAAAATGGACTTTCGCTGCGGTCGTAGTGATCATCATCCTCGCATTCACCCAAACCCAAGAGCTCCCCCGTTCACTAGCTCACTTAGTCTTCCCTCGCACCTGCCCAACCTAGTCCATTCATCGCCAGCGTGGCACCCGTCTGACTACTACGAGGCCCCTCCACAAACCACAATATACCGTAGCAGTATCGGCAACCCTACCTTCACCAAAGCCATGCCAGAAGAGTCTGAGACTGACAAGCCTCAGTCGCCAAATCGGAGCACCGGCTCTTGCTCTGACGGCACCAAATCTCGCGGAAGAAAGACGAAGCGAACAGGGCAACGAAATCCGAATCCAGGCATTGACGTTGCGCTTCGCAACCTCCATGAGGAGGTAGCCGGCGCAAGCCAGCTTTACCAGGACTTCGTCGGGGAGTTTGATAGACAGATCTCGGCAATCGCGGACTGGGCAGACAACTTCACTATCGACACGGTCTGGCGCAACAAGGTCAAGACAAAGGTTCGCAATCACGAAGAGGGCGACAAGCTCGGTGGAGTGGTGGAAAGGCTCTCAAGTCGACGCAAATCCATCGCAGATGCCCTGGCCAATGCCGAAAGTGTCACACCAGCTTGGAAAGACAAGCATAAGCTCGAGCTGCAGATCCGCACTGCGAAGAAGGCCCTAGTCTATTCTGATGTTCTGCTTGAACTGGCCCAAAAGGCACTAGATGAACGGGTTTCTAGTCGACAACTGATACAAGAGCTCGACGAGACGAGCAGCCTACTCAAGCAGAAACGGCACCCCTGGATCTGTGAGTCGAAATTAACCGCGCAGTTTTAGTGGCCAATGCTGACTGAAGTCACCCAGATGGGTACGGAAGAGATTCGGATACAGAGGTCGGCGACCTGGGCAAGGTTGAAAAGGGCAAGGAGAAGGCCGAGAGCAGCGATGACGATTCGTCCAAATTAGAAAAGCCGAGAGATGACGCGGAGTCAAAGAGTAAAAGCGTGGTGGACAGTATTGCCCTGGAGGAGGATGACGACGACTGGTCGTTTGAACAAGACTCGAGAGGAACGAAGAGGTGGTGACGCCTTTGGATCTTGAAGCCCTAGTTCAAGGAGAGGTCGGAGCCTGACAAGTAGTGTTTTATGCGGGGTTTCGCAAGTTGTCTCTGTTATTAGTAGTATCCTTGGTTCGCGATGCGTTCGAGGCAGAATTGGACCTCTTACCTGAAGAAAAAAGTGGGTGGTGAAGCCTGGTCCTCAACAGGATAATCGGAATCGAATTGTACCCTCCCCGAAGAGAGGGCACGCTGCGTATTGCACTCAAGTGTTCCACAAGCTTCGTAACGGCCCTCCCAGAGGAACGCTGGGACACCGAGACACTCGCAAGCAAGACTCGGGCCCAGGCCCTGCTTTTCTGATGCCAATTACAGACGCGAGTCGCGCCAAGCCGTCACCGGCAGAGCTTCGACACCGCCGCGCACCAAATAGTGCGAAACAGGCGAGCTAGTAGTGAAGCGATTTCTCCGAATTTCTCATATGCCAAAATGAAATGAAAGTACTGCTTGCGCAGACTCTCCGTGTGTAGCATAGAAACGCAGCGTTGAGGAGGACCAGGCTCACGAGGAAAGAAGAAGAAGATTGGAAGTTGGATCGTGAGTCGGCGGAAATAAATAGCTGAGTTTGAGGCTCTGTGCCAAATGCGGCCTAGCGTGTGTTCTAACCAGGGCTTGCCTGATGATCCACAGCGGGGATCTACGCGGGCAGCTGCCGCCAGGCGGTGTGGTAGGGACCTAATGTGGGTCTCCCACATTTGAGCCGCGCCGCATCCCGCAGCGAACAGCGGCGCGAAAATACTTCGTAAACCTCCAAGATTCATGCGGAAGGTGGGGTTCGCTGACAGAATCCACCAAACCCATTACTCACCCAGACCGCTCCGCTGCTAGAGGCGTACACTAGGCTCCGGGCCTTGCGTTTCAAGCCATTACAAAGCTGTATCTATCCATCTGGTAGGCAATCTGTAGACACGATCCCGAAGGCAGCGGAAGGGCCTCTTCTCTTCTGTTCACTGCCATCCTCTCCTTTCATTCACTCTTTCGTCGTTTTCCCCCCTCTCCTTCAACGCACATCGCCACTCCTTCCCCGTAGGCAACAACGATGCGGGGAGGGCCAACTGGGGCGCTTCCCGCCGGCACCGGCGCCGACACCACAGAGCTGACTCACATGTGGCAGAAGCCGTGCTTTGCGGACCTCTTTGCTTGCCTTCAAGGACTCCGCATGGAGCCGCCCGTGTGGAGCTTGAAAACACCGCGCACTGAGATACTTGAGAAGCAGCAACATCATGTTATAGACTCCCGCGAGATCATCTCGTTCCTGTCCCTCGTTATCAAGAGCAGTCTCACTTGGATCGATGATGACTACGAGCGCGAGCAGATCTGGGATGAGGCAAGCAAACGTCTAACAGAGCGGTGCGGGCGAACGGGTAAAGTCTAGGTCCCGTCACTGACATTTGAAGATGCGTCTCAGCTAACATTGTTGCTGTTCAACGTTTAGCCATGGGAGAAATCACGCGACAGTGGCCCTTTGAGAACCCAGAATACGGCGCGTTCGCCCTTACAATACGGGAGCCAACTCTCACGGGCGACTCGCTCGGTCTGAAGACGTGGGGCTCTTCTTATGTCCTTGCCCGGCTGCTGCACGAGTTCTCTGCTGGCACCTTGGCGCACTTGTTGCCCCCAAGAGCACCCCCAAGAGATATTTTGGAGCTCGGGTCTGGAACAGGCCTCCTTGGGCTTGCGGCCGCAGCTATCTGGCGAGCAAATGTCGTTCTCACAGATCTTCCTGGAATACTGTCCAACCTGGCCCATAACGCCGAGCTGAACATGGCAACTATCGAGGCACGGGGTGGGCGAGCCGAGGCAGCAGCACTGACTTGGGGAATCAATACAGACGAAAGTGACCCGCGTTTCTCTGACGGACGCCGCTTCGAACTCGTCCTAGCCGCCGACTCCTTGTATGACGATGATCATCCAGCCTTGCTGTCCAGCACTATCGACGTCCAGCTCGGCCTTGGTACGGATGCTCGCGTGTTAGCTATGGTACCTCAGCGTGACGATATCACCGAGGAGCTGCTCAGCACTTTCAAGAAGGAGATGGCTGGGCTGAACGCGTCACTGCGGTGTATTGACGAGGGTACTGTGCCTGGAGAGGATGACTGGGGTGATCAAGGTGACGACGATGAGACGCGCCGTCTTGGTTTCTGGTGGGGGGTATTTAAGCGGGACACACTCGGGCGGTAAGGTGCCCCTTGCCGTCGACGGAAGCTTGCGAATGCTTCCAACGCATAGATAGTTAGATAAGCCACATTAGACCTGTGTGGCCACAGGAGGGACTAGACGCGAGGCATGGGTAGTCCTGGACAATAGATTCAGAGGCGACCAAATCAGAGGCGACATCTAGACATGTGGGCGGTCATGAGACTAAAATCAGATAGAACGTAGGCATCAGGGACGAATCCTAGAAGCAACGGGATGCATAACATTGTGCGCGGCCTCGCTTGGGTCCAGCGGCAAAGGGGCCCTTCACAGACCCGACTCGGCTCGTGCTACAGAGTATACCTACAACATATTGCGGTGACCATCTCACAGGTACCAAAAACAACCGACAAGAAAACACAGATACAGATTACAAATTATTTAAATGTGGAAGAGATAAAGAACCAAAAATCCCCACCGCCCACCCTAAATAGAAACGAAACGACCATACAAACCCCCCTTGCCCTTACTCGCACGGCAAAAAAGACGGGTTACGTGAACGGCCGAACCGTTCGTTCCACTGGAAGCGCCCGCAGTATTTGAAACATTCAGCCTACATACGTGCAACAACAAACCCAACCTCTGGTGCGTAAATGAACGAATGGATGGATAGATGGTTGGTCAATACGCACGAGACTACAGTCTTACGAGTATAAATGGTAGACCCGTTTGGGCGGAACGTGGGATGTGGGTGGGAAGACATAAGGTAGACGGACGGGAAAGCAAGAAAGAAAAAGGTTGTGTGACAGGCAGGACGAAAATAGAAATGAACCAGATCACACCGATCGTTCTGCACGTCAACGTCAAATGCTGGATTTTTGCTTTCCTTTGCTCCTTGTCCCGTATCATACGTAGCGTATTGCCTCGAGTACTTGTCATCTTATTCGTAAGGTTTGTTCATGTATGTGTGGTAAACGCTCACGTTGTAAGCTCCAAGGTAAATAGCAAGATCCAACATGAAGAATTCCCAGTTTCACCTTTAGCACCAGCGCTGCAGGACAGCAAACATGCCTGCATACAAAGGGTATCAAACAAAGGACAAAATTTGAAGAAAGCTTTGCAGGCGGAGGATTGCTGCGCCGACAAAAGGGCCATGAAAGCAACATTTTAAAGACAAAAACGCTAACTGTATCCTATTTGAACCGGTCTGTGATCATAACATCCATACACCTACACTCCGAGATTTTCCGCTAAAACCCCACTCAAAGAGAGAATCGACCAGAGAATTACAATGGATGGTGCTTCACGACTTGCCGTAGCGAGCGAGTATGTGCCATGAACTGGACACCGTAGCCAGGGCCGAGTCCTGGGAAAAAAAATTGAAAAAAAGATGGGCGCTTGGTGGTAATGGTAGAGGAGATATGGGGAGATTAAAGATAATGTACGGTAAGCGGAGTGATGTGGGAGGGTCAGGTTGGGAGACCATCAAGTCTGCTTTCCATACGGGAAGCGCATGCCTTAGACAACAATAGCAACGTTTTTCCTGGACTCGGCATCGTCAAGCTGGAAGCCGAAGACAAGTTTGAATAGATCCCGCAAGAAGCCGTACTGGGTCGAGCGCATCATCATCCAGCCAACGCTCTTGGAAACATCGGCCGAGCTGACGCGCTTGCCACGCGGCGGCAGCGAAGCCGCAGCGCGAAAAGTTGGGTCTGTCAGAACCAGGTTCTTGTAATTTTGAAGGAGGGTGGCATGGGTGGGTAGAGACCCGAAGGATCCTGTGGGAAGGCTCTTAACAAACGCTTGAAGGGCTGCTGCGCCGCCAACGCCATCGGAAGCGGCGGCGTCCCGATTGAAACCGATGTTCATAGCGGCTTTGACAATGAGAACCTTGATGCGCGTAACGTTGAGGTCTTCTATGGCAGCTGTGGCCGTGGTTGCCGTGCTCGATGTGTGCTGACTGCTCTGGCTGTAACCGGACATATTGGAAGCATTGCTTGACCAGCGACCACCAGCAGTTCGTTCACTCCGGGCATCGTTGGAGGTGCCAAGCACAAGAATATTGGGCATTTGGGGGCTGGCCTCGGGTGAGATGGGCGTATCTTCGAATTCCGTAACGGGGGTCTCGGGGATGAGGTTCCGGTTTCGTGGCCGTTCGGTCAGGCTGTGAAGGCTTTCTCGCTTGGAATGTATCGAGGCTCGACTGCCGGCGTTGGAGCGTGAAGCTTCGGAGGGGTGGCTTAGGGACATGCTCGACAGCCCGTACCCCGCTGAAAAGAAATTGATTTGATTCGGTCGCGGGGTCCCTCGGTCCGGCCTGATTTGGGTCCATCCCTCCCGAAAGATGTCACAGAGCTCCCAGCATGCTTGCACCGCCGAGCCAAGCAGTTCTTCATCTGGCGCTTTACCATCTCGGCGATTTTGTCTCAGACTGAAAAGCATCTCTGCCAGAGACCAGCAGGCGCGAAGCAAGGAATCCGTTTCTTCTGCGAGGTCGCTCCGCTGCTTCATTAATCTGTGACAAAGCGTGATATAAAAGTCCAGGGTTCGTTCTCTGAATGCCTCGGGCAAATTGCGGCTGTCCTGGGCACTGTAGAGACTGAAGGAGATTTTCAGCAACCGAGGCCGAGTGTGGAAGACGATCATCCGACTTACTGGTTGTTGAGCTCGAAGCTCACACGGAGGATGGAATCCGATACGTCATCTTTCTTCTGTCGTACATCAAACAAAGCCTGGCAAAAATCGCGACATAGATCGAGGTTTGTGCGGACGTTGTAGGATTCGGAGACGTCATCCCGGCTTTGATACAGGCGTTTGCAGAGTTTCCAGCAACTCTTCCAGGCCTTTTCGTGAGCATCGGGGGTGCCAGAGCTGTTGAAAACACGTTCTCGGTGGATAGAGCTGAGGGTTGCAAGCGTGTTGCAGAGGGTCCAGCACTCCTCCAGGGCCGTTGTCAGAGCACCGATTTCGGTTTCCTCACGATTCGATACGCGAATACCGAAGTCATCAGCGTCTTCGTAGTCCTCGTCGCCATCAGTCTCGGGGATCACTGCACAGAAGTAAAATAGTTAGAGTTAAAGGCAGTAAGTCGCCTGTGGTGATTGAACAGGCTGTCTTACGTTCAAGACTGCTCGCCGTGCTGGAGCGAAGTTTGGCAGCGTCAATTTGGATCACGTCTTCCAAGCGTTGAGCTTGTGGGGTTGCTACATCGATGGCGTACGCAACTGGCTTCACCTTGGTGTTGACCATAGGGGGTGCGTGTGTTGGAGTTGATTTCACCTGTGAGTTTACGTTAGCCTGACCGGATACGTGTGATGAGAATTGGCTTACTATTGTTGACGGTTCACTTGCAAGAGGACTGCTGCTGGTGTCTACGCTCGCGGCACTGACAGAGCCAGTCCGAGTATCGCCAGATTTCTGGCCATCCAGTTAGCCCAGAGCTCAGGATTTGTGCAGTCAGACAAGTGCCATACCCAGTCCTCAAAGCTTGGAGGAGCGTGGATCACCGATACGACCTCCTCGTGGGCTGATCTTCGGACGGAATCCGGGAGATTTGTCCTCAGCATCATGAGCTAAGGGTTGTCAGTGGGACGCCACAGCCACATAGTAGATCTACGAACCGAGGGGTGCCCATTTCCATTTTTGGGGGGATCTTCGTGGTGCTCTGGAGCGAGCTCATCTTCGATTTCGGTAATCTCGGTGCCGTTCGAGGTTACAGGAGAGGGACCGACGATATCGCTACTCGGACTCATGAGGTGGGCCGAGCTCGGTCGGCTGAAGGGGTTGGGACGTAGAGATTGTGCGTCACCACCCGAAGAACTGTACATTTAAAGGTCAATGGATGGAGCTATCTGGAGTTCAGATGGGAGATATCATACGCCATGTACTGTGCGGAGAGAGCGGGTGATTCGGGACCAGAAGAAAATGACATCTCGTGAATAGAAAAGGTGGAACTGATGCTGCCTGTTGATGTCCGTATGGGTGCTTCAAGGGCCATTGCGCTCGACACGAACTGGCGCACGCGATATCACAATGGGTCGCGAGAGGGAGCTGAGCGTCTAGGTATGTCAAGACTCGGCGCGTCGTCTGGGGTGCCACAAGGGAAGGTGTTCGGCGGGTAGAGGCGCAACGTTAGAGCGTAGCTAGTTGAACCTCAACCAGGAGGACAGGCATAAGCCAGCGTCGCGCCTGGGGCAGCCGAGGCTTATGATATTATGACTGGGCAACCCAAGCGAGGATGTCGGGTGGGTGGTGTTGTGTCGGCAGCCGCGGAAGCTGGAGAGGGGATGCAGCTCTGCCGCGGTGTTCACAGCCCAGCTGTGATAGCTGGAACGTAGAAACAGCAGACACCAGATCGGATGCAAATGCGGTATGCGCAGGAGAAGGCCCCTTAAAGCGAAACAAGAGCAGCGATAAGAGGCCTGGCAGGTCTGACCCAGCGGCGGGTCGGGCCAGAGATGTCGGCTGGGCGAGAGTGTTTTCCAACAGGGATGCAAAGCGGATCGTCGTCGTGTAGCTTCAGCCGGTTTTGAACTGGGCGACTGGCGAAGGACACGAGCGATCGGGACCAAGAACAAGCAGCGTCGCGTCCGTGTCAGTGCCGCAGAACAAGAGGCCGAGAAATTGGTGGAGGCGACACGAGGGGACACGATGAGTGTTGTCAACTTTTTTTTCCGCCTGCCGTTGAATTAGCTGGCGGGAGTTACAGCGATGTGGTTTGTCAACGAAGGAATGGTGGGAGATAGTTAAGTGGTGTAGTGATTTGGTGTCCACCCCGTTCTGGGCCAGCTCGAGGGGGCGGGTCCCCCCAAGCTCTGTGCTTCCACTCGTTAGGTGGTACTAGGTGCTGCCAGGCTGGGCAGCAAAGAGGAGGCGCCGCTGCGCTTAGTGTAGGAAAGAACCAAGCGGAAGAGTGGTAACTATCGGCGCTCCACCCTTCCGGCGTGCGGGTATCCAAGACATTTCCCGAAGAGGCATAGCCGTGCTGCACCTTCGTGCATCCACACACGGATCGAGTGGATCATCAATCGCATCAAAACTGCCAACGACCCCAAGCATGCAGTGCAGCATCAAGACGTAGGCGTGCTGCGACTAAATTTCATAATCCTTATACAATACACTATGGTAGGATGTTACTTGGTCTGATTGGAATGAATAGTTTGGGCACTGACGAAGGAATTGGGCCGATCGCTTTTTTAGAGTGTGCCTTCGCTCGCTCAGTCTGCGCTCAGGGCTGAAGAAAAAACAACTGGGGGCGATTCAGGTCATTCACCCCTTCCTTCCTCGACGGCGCCGCAGAGGCCCTACTGCATGCGCTCTCGGGCAGTCTCTGAGATAGATGGCCAGGTGATTTCCAGGGTAGCATGCCGTCGAACATTCGGTTTTTTTTTTCTTGGGTCGGCCAGACGGGTCGGATGGATCCGTCTGAAGAGAGAGGGAGCAAAGTCTTCTCTGCCCTACAAGCGCACAGGGGCGAAGCCTTTCACTCTGTACAAGGGCAGCTGCGCGTCTTTTTCTCACACCCGCATTGTCTCTGCGGCTGGCCAGTCGCAGAGCAGGAATCAAGCCCCGCCAACGATGGAGATGCATGCCGATGACAGGCTTCGGCGCTTAGGACCAGGATTGGTGTGGGTGGCTCGCTTTGCCGGTTAGTCAACCATCCCTGTGAGGATTATCTGGGCCGAGAACGTGCGCGGACGTCCAATAGGCTGCCGTCATGGCGTTCCCAGCCTGCTGGGCGCCCGGCTCGGTCTTCAACCAACACCTTCCTCGTCGCCCAATCACCAGCGGGTTTCCGGCTACAGACAGGTCGTTCCTGCACTCTCCAAAGACCATCGTAACGGCTCTGCCCGCTGCGAAGACGATGGCCCCCAAGAGGCTTTCGGCAGCCTTCATTTAGATTGCGAGATTGTGAGATGAGCCTGTTTAAAACTCGTGCAACCCGTCTGTTGTCAGAAGAAAAAACAAGTCCCGACAATGGCGACGTCTGCGGGGTTAGTGGTTACCCTAGAAGCCAATCCGCCTCATGGCGTCCCTCACCTCTCTGGGCGTAAAAAGGGCACATTTTTTGACATGACCCACAGTACTTCGGGCTGGAGCGTGGGGTGCCCTGGGACGCTCGAGCTCCTAGCAAATTTCGCTGAGAGTGAGCGCTGGCATAAAAAATGCCCTAACAAAAGATGTTGCGAAAAGGCTAAGCTTTGCGATTGAGGATATCCGATTGGCTACAAACCCCTGCACTAAAAAAAAGTGCCCTTTTTTACGCCCAAAGAGATGGAAGCTCTGGTTGCGTCTCATAGGCCAATGACCCAGGGGTTTCTGCAAAAGGATTGAAACGGGCTTTGCACGGCGTGCGGGTTCACGCTTTCTCGACCTCTGCGCTTGAGCTAGTCGCTGATTTGACACGGTGTAGTTCCGCGGTCTGTCAATGCGGCCAGCTGTTGTGGGTATATGCATATGGTGGCACCCAGAGATCGATCCCGCGATTTTCCATGTATTGTCTTGCGCGGCCAGGCCTCTGTATCATGACGGATGATACAAGTGAGCAAGGAATGGATGCTCAGAGCAAACATCGAGGACCGAGTAGGTGAGGGTCCCCCTAACGGCTGCGTTTTGGACCTGCGCCGAAGTCGAATCGAGTAAAGTTCAATTCCGACATCATAAAGTTTGCCCAAGTCAAACGCAGAAATTCCGATTTTCATCATCTATTTGTCCGCTTAAGCTCTTTCTTTGACATCCATTTTCCCCATTAGCAGGGTACACCTGATTGTTAGTTTGCCCTCTATCAGTCTTCCACCGTTCCACACTGCGTTACATCCAGTTTAGGACCCTCGCGAGCCTCACAATAAGTGCGAGCCAAGAAAAGGCGGACATGGGTTCCAAATCATGAAATAGTTAAACGCTATGACCCGCAAAAACTAAAAAAGCTATGAGGTCTCTCTGTGTCACGAAAACTCTGTTACTACACAGGCTGCCTATTGTTGGTAGGACAGGAGCGAGGTGGAGGGTCGACAGCCAGTGGAAAGGGGAGGGAAAACTAAAACACAAATGCAAGGTCGGCGCGCATATGTATTGTTCTCACATACGTCTAGATAAGCACGTACGGGAGGACCAGAAAAGTCTCATCTGTCACTTCATGCCGCTGAACCGTTTGGCACAAGCTAGCCAGGACTGGGTTTGTGCAAGATATCGACATTTTTGCGGGACGCTGGTTTCTCCGTACCACAGGCCCACTCCCCGTCCACTGTGCCGTCTTCCAGGGCCAATATCTGTTGGTTCTCTCGGCGTTTGCCACGAAATGCCCTCGACCAACAAGCGCCAGCCGCTGAGCCAGGTCTTCTGTTGCTCTCAGTTTTTGGTCCTTGGACGAACCCAAGCAGTTCTTCCTCTTGACTCGCCGCTTTTCGAGATATCGGCAGGGGGGTGGCAGTTACGAAGTGGTACTTGGTTATCAAATATCATCTGCCTGCCTGATCAGCGACCCATTCGGCGGACCAGCGAAGCGTGGGAGCGGCCCTGATAGATTTTATCTGCGGGCTACTGCGCTACATTCTGCCCCAGCTGTTGGTCAATTTCGTTGAGGTGGCTCTGGCGAAGTGGTCGCGTAACCCGCAAGACGAGGAGACCAGAGGCAGACTTGCGTGTGCAGAATATAGCAAACCGTGTGGGTAGAAAGCAGAGTCTGCCAGCCCATGTCCAGCTGCCGAAATCCTGATCCAGTACCTGCACATTGGCATCTCCTTGATGTCCTGGATGGAGTGGAGAATGGGGAAACATTACTTGAGGCGGCTGACCACTTGGTGTTGTTGTTCTTGCATATCGGACGCTGGGAGCTTGTGCGTGCGAAGGTTACTGTTCGAGGTCTGTCTAAACCCTGGTAAACTGATAATCAGTGAACACATGCTAATATGGAGGCCATCTGAAAACCCGTTGGCACTCGGTTCACATCTCGTGTGAGATGCCTAAACAAAGGGAACTACTGAGGCGCAGCGGTAGTGTGATATCGGGTTCGCATAGATCTACTCTATACGCAAGCCCGTGCATCCCCAGATCCGGGCAACTCCCCGTTGCTGGGCGAGCGTGCCTCTCACTTACTTGCATGACAGTGAGTATGTATTGTCGAACTGTGACGGAAGGACAGGCTTCATGACACCAGCTGCACCTTGGTTGAGCAAACAGACCTCTTTCCAGCAATCAACCTCCTGAGACAAACCCAAACGCCACCACCACCACCACAGCTCTGCCAGCCACATCATGTCGGGGATTTCCGCCTAGAAAGAGTGAGTCTGCTGTGGGACAGAGACCACACCCAAGAACCCATGACCATAACCGTTCCCTGAACGCCAAGGAAAATCTATCATTTTGCGCAGCTCAAGTTGTTCTCTGAATAAGATCGGTCGGCTTCCGAACAGGATCAATCGATTTCTACTCGCCTTGCTTCTTGTTCATGAGGATCTCGATCTTCTTGTAGTTGCGGCCGTCGGGTGTGTACCTGTCACGAAGCAATCAGCATTCTAAGGCCGATATGGAGGAAGGCAAAAAGGAGGCGTACTTGAGGAGCTTCTCGATCAAGTCGACGTGGGTCATGATCATGCGGCGGCAGCAGTACCGCTTGCATCCCAGCTGGTCGAGAGCATCGCTGTTTCCCCATTAGCGTCTGGTGTCCGGTCGGTGTCGTGAGCTAGCAGCGAAAAGCTTACCCTTCTGGAAGACCGTCCTCCTCAACAAGCTTGACAAACCTCTCCCAGAGGTCACCTGTGACCTGCATAAAGTGAATTTGCCGTTCGCAGCGCTCATGAAAATTGATGTGCGGCGGAGCTTACCTTGCCGCAGGAAAAGCACCGAATGGGAATGATCATCTTGGCGACTGCGTTGACACAGTGCTAATAAGACAATCTGAGGAAAGATGAGCACGGCGCGTCTGGTAACAGAAGAGAGTTACGGAATCGAAATGGTGTAAAAAGTTCTTTGAAGCATTGTGATACGAAGCCGAGGCGGTCCCTTTGGCATCTGGCGGCGATTGGCCAAGTCTTATCGATAAAAGCCCCACACTTCCACCTGAACTTTGTCAACCAAAATTTTGGGTCATTTTTTTCTGGCGACACAGCCTCAGCCAATGACTGGTAAGTTGCTGCCACATTACATCCGCAGACTCGCGGAGATGGGTTCACGACCTTCTGATAAAGGTGAGACGGCATCGCTCAAAAAAAGAAAGAGAGAGCAAAAGGACGAGGCTTCCCCATCGATCAAACGACAGCGCGCCAAGTCCAGGCTTGAGCACGATTGCAAAGTTGACAAGGGGAGGACGAATGAAGACGATTCTCGACCCGATTATGCGCTTGTGCGAAAAGCAAATGGCGAGATAAAGAGCAACGCAGAATCAACAGAATTGGGAAATTTTAAAGCTACAAATCACGCAGTGGCGCCATGGAGACTCTCAAAGCCGATGGGTGGGCGGATTCTCGACATAGACCCCATGTTCTCCCCAGACGAAAGGTTGGGCCGCGATCGATCCGTCATTGGAAACTCGCTGACTTGTGAAGGTACCTAATTCTCGCCTATAATACTTCAATCCAGGTGTATTCCACCGAAGACTCTCTCCTTGTTCGACGGATCGCGCTCCCGACGTCAACAACAGACAAGGATAGCTCAGTCGTGGCGGCTGTCTTGTCCGACAGCTCACCAGAGCATGTGTTGGTAGCCGCTGCTGACGGGAATATCTGGTTCATCAATTGGACCTCTGGCGAAGGCTCAGAGGTTCCCTTGATGAACTGCGGACACGAAATCTTCGATGTGGCTGTAGAGTCGGTTGAGCTGGGAGGTTCCACAAGGGAGGTGTTGCTCGTGTTGCAAAAGCAAGAGTCGTCCAAGGCGCAAATAGTCGCATACGACGACATAGCCCTTGCGTCCGCAGAGGGCACGCTGCTCCATACCATCGATGGCAGCCCACAGCAGCTCCGAGCGGCTGCAAGCGCTCGGGTGGTTGTTGTGGCCGCCGGCACGGCACTTCATATTGGGCTTTTGAAGAACAAAAGCAAGAATGTTGCTGCTATCAGCGACTTCCAATACCGCTTTTATTCCTTCAATCTCCCTGATCTTGTCGCTAGCCTCGACATTCAAACTGTGACGAGACCCACCAAAAAAGGGGGCATTGAGCTCCAGCAGGTGGACATAGCAATTGGTGGTGCTCGAGGAGCTATCTACATCTATGCTGATATCTCAAACAAACTCCCCTTCGAGAGCTCCCAACCAAAGGCGGGCTTCATCCATGCCCGGAAGTTCCACTGGCACCGAAGAGCAGTCCATGCTGTCAAGTGGTCAAGCGATGGTAATGGACCCTGAACGTGACTCCTGAGCGCCCGCGCTGACCATTATACCAGGGAACTATCTGGTATCTGGCGGTTCCGAACAGGTCTTGGTTCTGTGGCAGCTGGATACAGGCAAGCGAAACTTCCTTCCGCATCTGTCGGGTGCTATCGAGAATATCACCATCTCACCCCGCGGCTCATCCTACGCCGTTCACATGGACGACAACTCAACTATGATACTATCTACTGAAGAAATGAAGCCCACTACCTATGTATCAGGCATCCAGTCAATCTCGTTTGGCGATCATCCCTCAAAAGACAGCATGGTGCGTAGGATATGGCAGCCAACCGATCAGATTATCACGCCGCTAGTTGCGGCAACAAATCCCCTTAAACCATCACAACTGCTATTGTGCGTTGGAAACGGGCAGCAAGCTACACTGGGCGGTGGAGGGCCTTCGACGCCTCAGATTCAGGCTTTCGACACGGCATCCTTCCAGGGTGTCATGAAACATGCTCTTGCGCGCACAGTCATCACGGAGGCGAACATGACCAACCAAGGTGCGCCGATTGTCGAGCCGACCGTGACGAAGCTGGCATTTTCAGGCGATGGGAAATGGATCGCATCCGTGGATGAGTGGCGACCGCCAAAGGGAGATTCCGATATTTTCTTGATGGGCTCCAAGACAAAGGAACAGGTTCGCAACGAGAGGTGTGAGATATATCTCAAGTTTTGGGAGGCCGGACCGGATGGAAAGGCTCTCGAGCTCGTCACCCGCGTCAACGAGCCTCATCAAACGGACCACCCAGAAGTAGTTCTCGATCTTGCCAGTGACCCAAGGTCTCCGCGGTTTGCCACCCTCGGCGGCGACGGGATCGTTCACTTCTGGAGTTCAAAAATGCGAAGTATCAATGGTGCTGCCACTAACGGAAGTGACGGGCATCATCTGCGGATATGGACATGCTCGCGGACTGTCACACTGCCAACTGCTGTCCAGCAAGACATTTCTACCGAGCCAACAACAAGGCGTCCTCGAAGCGGCGCACTCGCCTTTTCCGGAGATGGCTCGATCCTTTTTGCCGCGTTTGGCGAACCGTCCAATGCTGTCATGTTTGCCATCGACGTCGAGACAGGAGACGTCCGGGAGACACTCTACGATGTTTTTAAAGGCGAAGTCCGAAGTATAAAGTCCTTGGGATCCTGCCTCGTCATGCTTTCCGAGGATCTCAATGTTTACGACATGGTGTCAGACGAGCTCCTGTACAGCTTCGCGCTCAAGGACAACTCGGCGGCGGCCAAGCGACTCACCCAGCTGGCAGTGAACGCAGAGTCTCGGACGTTTGCCATTGCAGCACCAGTTCCAGCATCTGGCCAGAAACTGATGAAGAAGGGAGTCCAGTCGGAGCTCGTTGTGTTCTCCCTTGAAAACCCAGAACCAGTTTTCGCTCACACCTTTCCGCAGCTGATCACATCAGTGCTCCCGGCCGGGTCCTCGTCCGGTTTTATGGTCCTAGACTCAGCGGCTCAGATTTGGTCAGTGACTGAAGGTAGTGAGGTTGCACCTCTCTTCCAGTCCCTGGTTGATCTCGGTGTCAGTGATGCGGAGAGCGGGAGACAGCCCGTGGCGATAGGGCTAGCTAGTGACGACGGCGAGGTCAGTGACGAGGAAATGAAGGATGGGGACGATGATGCGGACATGGAAACGGATGAAGCCTTTGATATCCACCCAACTGTTGTGGCTCCGCAACGACTGGCAGATATCTTCAACACAGCGCCGGCTTTTGCGATGCCGCCGATCGAAGATGTCTTTTACCAAGTGGCAGGGTTATTTTCGTCGACGCTAGTCGACACATGAGTCAAGGTAAAGCATTGGAAGGGTGCCAGGGAGATTGCGACGTTAGTGGGTCCTTGGTGCATGTTCACCAAGACGTGACCACTAGGTTGGACAAAGAGGCCAAGAGGGAGGTGGGGATCTGTGGGTGGAGAACGAAGGCCCCTAGGCAAAGTTCTGAGGGTGGGCTGGTGCGGGGCTGCAGCACTATCGGCCGATGTCGACTGATTGCGACCACCCTCCACTTTCACAGGTGTTTGGGGTTTGGCATGGCTAGGGCAGAACTTGTTCTCTGCAGCATATAGGTAGCTCTAGCAAATGGGGTTTGGCATGGCTAGGGCAGAACTTGTTCTCTGCAGTATATAGGTAGCTCTAGCAAATGGGGTTTTGATCTGAGAGTATCTAGCTCTGTGGGAGGGACACAATACCCAAGTTAATAGGCGAGACAAATCACGTCACGCCAGAGGCTGCTTGTGAGTCGTTGCTCGAAAGTAATGATAATCTTACTAATTGTCTTAGACGCTCGATTCACAACTGCCGCCATGTCCTTTACATCGATTCCCATCCTAGACCTCTCTCTGGCCCAGGATTCAGCCACAAAACCGACGTTTCTGGCCGAGCTTCGACATGCGCTCCTTGAGGTTGGGTTCCTATACGTTAAGAACGTCGGCATTTCCAAAGAGGAATTCCAACGTGTTATTGACGAGGGCAAGGCATTTTTTGACCTACCCGAAGAGGAGAAGTGAGATCTCTAGCCCGATTTGCGTCTAGAGAAGAAAGGAGATAAACTGATAGAGTCGAGTTCCTAACAGGCTCAAGATTGAGATGAAGAATGCCAAATCCTTCCTAGGCTACTCTCGTCTATCCGCCGAAATCACCGCTGGCGCCATCGACCACCGCGAGCAAATTGACTTGTCGACTGAGCATCCCATCCCAGGACCAAATGAGCCGTTGCATCATAACCTGATTGCGCCAAACCGTTTGTCCCCCCGCCCTTTGGTTCGCCACCCCGTCCTAGAAATGCTAACAGAACAAAGAATGGCCCTGCCCCACCCTCCTCCCCAATTTCAGGACCGTCTTCACGGAATACCTCACCCGCATGTCCGCAATATCCACCACCTTCACCCACCTCATCGCTGAGGCCATCGAACTGCCATCCACAGCCCTTGACCGCTATTTCGACGTCGACCAGCAGCACAAGCTGAAAATTGTGAAGTACCCCGATGTCGACGTCTTGGGGCGTGAAGGAAAAGCGGGCAACCAGGGTGTGGGCCCCCACAAGGATAGCATGCTCACCAGCTATCTGCTGCAGGCTTCGCACCATCGCGGGCTCCAGGCACAGAACATGCAGGGTGAGTGGATTGATTGCCCGCCTATACAGGGTACGCTGGTCGTGGCGATTGGGCAGGCGCTAGAGGCGCTGACGGGGGGTGTCTGCGTGAGCACTACGCACAGGGTGCTGTCTCCGGCGGCGGGTGAGGGTGCAAGGTTTTCGATTCCGTTTTTCCAGGGCGTGAGGAGGGATACCGAGTTTGAGGAGCTTGAGACGGTGGGGATTGGTAAGGTGCCTGAGCACGTGGTGGACCAGAGGAGGAGGGTTATGGAGAGGTATGGGGCGAGGTTGGATGATTGCGAGTTTACGTTTCGGAAGGGAGGTGTGGCGACGACGCTGGGGGAGGCAACATTTAGGAATAGGGTCAAGAGTCATCCGGATGTGGGCGAGAGGTGGTATCCGGAGGTGTTGGCAAGTGTGAGGGAGGAGCAGGCTAGGGCGTCGCAGGTGGAGGTAAACTGACACCAAGTGATGATCACGAATACCCAGTTGAGACGCTACGATCAGACAAGTGCTGCAAAATGGAAAGTGTGTCGTCTCCTGCGAGGCTGTAGCCAATTAGCTTGTCCAATGTGTCGTCCAGCTGAGGTGCGTGAAATCACGAGCCAAAATGAGTTTCGTATACGATATCCAATATCAATCTTTTTTTTTGTCTGTAGTGTCCCAAGGCAAGCAAAAACCAAAATATCAAAAATTGTTACGCCTCCCGCTGGATGCCCCTACTGTCTTGTTACCAACCTTATGCTGCCAAGTAGAAATCATTCCTCCTCCTCCATCCCGGATCCCTCGCCAGCCAAACCCCTTTCAACGGAAACCATCGGGACGGAAGTTTATTTTGTTGCAGCTACAAAGGTGGGGAAGCACTCGGCAACTGTCTTGTTATGCTTGTTGCCGGCATGTTCGGCGAGACTGTTGGAAATAGAAACGTCAGTCGGGTTGGCAATACGGACAGAGCTGTAGAGAGAAAAACATACGCATTCTCGCGCGAAGTAGAGAGGAAGGTCGCCTTGCAGGTGTCACACTGAATGTTCATAGCCTTGGCGTTCTGTGGGAGATGGTCTAGTTAGCTCTTGAGCTCTCTTTCCCCGTTCAAGTCCTCCGGACACACGCACCGTCTTGAGCTGGGATTTGGCAGCGCCCGCCGCATTCTTTTGGTTCCGCTCGCGTTTCTGCGCAGACTTGGCTCCCTGCAGGATAACTGAGTTAGGCCTTTGTGTCTCTCCACATATCCGTAGGAAATGCTGAGATGCATTGTCAGAGGACATACATTTCCGCCACCCATTGTATTTGCGATAGTAATGTTGCTGGGAAGTGGTTGAAAGTGGTGGCCGAACGACAGTTATCCAATGGTCGGTCAATGGGAATGACTTCAAAAATACTCTCGGTTCAAGTCTCTCCTGAGCGGGCTAAATGCGATTCGGGAGGCGAGCCAGGATGGCGACTGCCAGCTGCCAATGTTCGCACGCACGGGCCAGTGCGCTTCATACCGGCACCACTAACGCATGAATACTTCGTAGCGCCAGTCGTCGTCCATGTTTCGCGCATAGCCCTACCGCAAATTCGGCTTCGCGTTCCTAGTCCCTACATTAATCTAGACATTGGGCCGGTTTCCTGGCTCGCGGTCTACTTTTGAAGCAGCTTGTTGTCTTTTCACTCGTGATATCCTTCTTCTCTGATCGACGGAAGAGTCCCCATATTTGCGGCGCGACTTCCCGATACCCACGCCGTTGCATCAAGCCCTCTCTAGTGGATCTTCCGGCACCACAGCCTCAGTGGCGCCCCCAAGGCAACTTGGTCTGCGGCTACAGAAAGAGCCGCAATGGGAAACTCGATGGTGCCATCGGTCGACAAAATATCCGCTAGCGAATTCGCAGAGTATCTTGGAAGATATCCAGCATGTATTAAGGCTATATCAACATCCAAAGGAGGTACGATGATTGTTATGAAACTGGAATGTCTGTCTGATGCTTCGAAACAGCCAAGGATGGCCAGAAAACACTTCTCGAACTTGACGAGTACCGCTACGTTGCCGCCGTCAATCTATTTGCCTCCCAGGTGGGGACATCACCCATGACTCTCGACGAGGTCAAACTTCTCGTTGAATGGAAGCTGTATGGATGCATTCAAGTCTGTCTACGGTATTGCCACCAGATAAACTAACCAACAAAATCCTGCCCCAACAGCCGCCACGGGAAGTTCAGACCAACCTTGATGAAATTGGTTTCATCAAACCCATCCGACGTAGTAAAAGAGACTGTTCAAAAGGCAGTTCGCCTCTACCGTGATAAGGAGGACGTATTGGAAGCACTCGAGATATTAACGCAGCTCAAGGGTATCGGCCCTGCCACGGCATCTCTTCTGTTGGCGGTCCACGATCCGGGAAACGTCATTTTCTTCGCCGACGAGGCCTTTTACTGGCTGTGCGGCAAGGGTTCCAAGTGTGCCATCAAATACAATGCCAAGGAGTATGTTTCCTTGACCGAGCGGAGCCGAGCCGTTAGCAAACGACTCGGCGTCAGGGCAGTTGACGTAGAGCGTGTTGCTTTCGTTCTCATGCACCAGGGCGAGGTCGGTGAGCAAGTAGCTCCCGGGAAGGCTTCCGAGCCGGGTGAGGAAGCCAAAAAGGGAGAGCGACAAGCGAAACGGGAGTTGCCTGAGGATAAGGCCGGTATCGACGTCAGGAGCCCCGTCCGGCGGTCGAAACGAACCAGGCAGACGTAGCTACACCTTAGAACAAGCAAGGGGCTGAGCGGAAAGCCGGGTCGCTCGATGTTCTCCTTCAGCCCTGCGACTTCCTTGTACCGGCAAGACGCAACCGAGATACCCGAGCGATTAGTCTATATCACGCTAAAACCCCCTATTGGCGAGTGTTCGCAAATTTTCCGCCCATTGTTCCTTCGGTACTCACGGGCCGCGCATCCCGCTGCCGGCCCGGATCTTTGGAGAGACAATCACTAATACGGACTCCGGCTCTTGAAACGACATTTGCTTCCATAACTATGCCCAAAAAAACTCAAAAATCCTGCCGGCCCTGAGATCTGGACGGCGAACCATATACCGGACACCCGGTGACGTGCTCAAGAAGATAGGTACCTCCCACTTTAGGAGCTAGAACATTTTGGTTCTCGCTCACTCCACCGTGGTCTCTCGCGGCGTCCTCTACGACCTGTCATCTACCGGCAACGATCTGTTTTTCAAACTATATGCTCTGTTTGCTATGTTCCTTCTCTGCCGTCCCGATCATGGCCATCACTGCTCGGCCGAAACAGGGAGTGCGCGGGCCGTTGATGGCGAAGGATAACACGCAAGCTTTCTCCTTTCACAATCCCATTTCCCTTTCTCCACGGTTTGCCGCCTTGAAAGACCGTCTCGTGCGTGGAAGAGAGAACGCTCTCGCCTTATCCTGGGCCCGTCTTGTTGATGCCCTCCGAGACGAGATTGGCCACATCTCCAGCCTCAGATCCGACATCGTTCCGACAATAAACTTTGACGACATCACGATGCCAGAACACGCCGAGGCATTCCACACCGAGCTCCGGACACGCGGGGTTGGTATCATCCGAGATGTGATCCCTCGGGTAACAGCCGTGGAATGGGAGGATGAGGTTGGGGAATATTTCAACGAGAACCCGCACATCAAGGCGTCCCCGCCCAGCGATCCCCAAGTATACGAGGTGTACTGGAGTCCAGCCCAGGTCAAAGCGAGAGCCCACCCAAATGTCCTCAAAGCTCAGCGATTTGCCATGGGCGCGTGGCATTCCAGAAATCTCGATTGCCCCATCAGCACCAACTTCCCAATAACTTATGCCGATCGCCTACGGATACGAAACCAAGGTGGCGGCCACCAATCAAGCGCACACATTGACGGCGGAAGCGTGGAGCGGTGGGAACCCGATGGCTATGGAACTGTCTACGAAGCCATCCTCCGCGGCGACTGGGAGGGCTACGACCCTTGGGAGAGCAGCGGCCGGACATGTGTCACCAGTGACCTCTACCGCGGCGCCGGCTCATGTTCGATATTTCGGGGCTTCCAAGGCCTGCTCGCCCTAAGCGACATGCCTCCTGCCGCTGGTTCCGTACGGGTTTGCCCAACACTGCGCCTTTCCACCGCCTACTTTCTCCTCCGACCCTTCTTTTCCCCGCCAGACGTCGACGCCGGCGCCGACAGCTGGATCCTCGACCGTCCACAGAATAGTATCCTTCATGGCGCCCTACCGAGCTACACGCAGACGATTAACCCCACACTCCACCCACATCTCGAGCTCCACGACAGCCTCGTCGATATCCCCCATCTCGAACCCGGCGATTATGTCATTTGGCATCCCGATCTAATCCACACCGTCGACGCGCCGCAGCCCGAATCAGATTGTAGCACGGCAATGTATCTCCCAGCATGTCCGCTCACACAAACGAATGCCCTCTACCTATGTCGACAGCGCAAGGCGTTTTTGCTAGGACAACCGGGTCCGGATTTCGCAGGCGGACTGGGCGAGAGCAACTATGCCGGACGGCCGGGGGTGCAAGATATCAGTGACGCGGGGGGAGATGATGGGCTACGAGCCATGGGGCTTCTACCATTTGATGCGGACGAAGCAAGCTCTGAGGCCGAGGGGAGGATGTTGTCCATGGCAAATTCTATTTTATTTCCAGACTTGTACAACACCGTGAGGTTGGGAGTGGTATGATGAGGGAAGACGACATGTATGATATGCGACGGCAAAAATGCAATAGAAAGAGCTACCATACGGTCAAACCAGAGGATATTGATACGGGATGGGCTCAGAGTATTCGGTCAGGTTACCTTGGCTCGGTTCAGTTCACTTCATTGACCCTGTCTTGATATACAATATACCTGGACAGCTTGATGCTTACTTACATGACCAAATTCGCCAGCACCATTACAAAAACGCCGTTCCCATACTACCCTATACGAATACAGTAGCCGAATGAAAGACTGATTGAGACCAAAGGGGGAAATATAACCTAATCCTCAACACATGACATGTATAGTCCACCTATCCACCCGCCCACCCGATCACGGCAACAAGTGTTCGTCAATCCCAAATCGATGCGGGCGGGAACGATGCAAGACGCCTTTGTTTCGGCACCCGGACATTAGCGTCCGAGCCAGACACCTGAGTTGCAGCCTTAGCCCTGCACTCGGCCTCGGCATCGGCCTCCAGAACGAGTTCGGGAAGAAGAACGCCATCCTATTTATCCTTCTTAGGGACCCCATCCTCCTGCGTCTGCGCATACTTCTCCGTCAAAGCATCGTATTCGCGATGCAGACCCGCCGCCTGCTTTTTCAGGTTCTCGAGATCCTGGTCCTTGCGGGCGAGCTCGCGTTTGAGTCGGGCAATCTCGCCAGGCTCGCCTGCGACAGCGAGTTTCTCCGCCTCCTTGGTGTTGCGCTCTGTGCCCTCATACTGCTTGACCTTCTCCTCGAGGCGGAGGACCTCGAGGATCATAATGTAGGTGCGGTTTAGGATGAGGGAGAGGAAGAGGGTGAAACCGCAGAGGTACATGTTGCGCTGTGAATAGAACTTGCGGGCTTGGACTTCAAGGCGCTCGTGACCCATTACGGAGGCTCTGCTGTAGAGGGTGATTAGCATGTTCCAAGTTTATTTGGGAGGGGGGGCGGGGGGAATGAGAAGTGAAAACCGCACCCTCCGGTACTGTTATTCTCCGTGGCGACAGCTAGCTCTTGTTGCACGCGGTACACCCGGTTGACGCTGTCAATGAAGAGGATCAAGATAAAAATAAAGGTTATCTTGAGAGCGTGTTGTGCCTTGGCCACCAGCGGGTTCTCCGAGATAAAGGTAAACATCTTGCGGCGGATGGTAAATGGCAGCGGGATGATAAGGAGCATGAACAGCACCATCTCTGCCACCAAGAGCAGGAACACCTGGAATCGACTATTAGCTTTCTTGTTTTTCTTTTAATTCGCGTTTGCCTGGATAGCTTCGCGGATAGAGATGGCGTCGTACCAAAGTGTAGTAGAGCGTCATTTTGGCAACTCTGGTGTCTAGTTTGATCTGTTTTCGCAAGAGTACAGCGTCGAAGAATCTTTCCTACAAAAAGGTCACTTTCTTGTTGTCTCGTGTCGATGAGTTTCGGCCGTCGTCCAGAAAAAGCAGGACTTCAAGGAGGACACTAAAGCTTGGTTGGCGATGCAAAAAGCAAATAGGAAAGCTCCCCACCTCGAGGTGTGACGTGTTTGGCGCCTTAGCAAAGTGGGCTGTTGCGTCGCTGGAAAGACAGCTTGTCAAATGGATAACGTCATCGCTGTGGCTGGGATAGGTGGCCTGTGCTCGATGTCCCATGGCTGGTGAGAGCGGCAGGACCGACATCTGACAACATGTTAGTGGCTCCGCGCTGCAGTTCCAACCAACACGAGGTGTGCCGACTCTTGAATGCCAATTTCAAAGAAAACGACACACAACTTCGGACCTCACTTCCTTCGTGTATTTCACCAACTGCCTTTTTAGGCTTGAGGGTTTATGTTCAGATCCTCTCTCGTCAAGGCACAAGAAGGCTCCAAATGTCTCGTCTGCGTCTGAAGACATGTCTCTCGTCGGATGACATATTTCGCACTTTCGCACAATTGGATAGCTTTGGAACGTTCCGGTCCTTCAAATCTTCCTCCTCCGCAGCTATATACATACATACATGGCTACATATAACTGCGTGAATACCTATTTATTGCACTTGCAGCCTGCTTCGACTTAGCAAAGCCCCGAAGACCGCGATCAGGGCACTCTGGGGAAAACCTGGGCATGCATCCTTCCCAATCGTGCTCCCGCGGTTGTGTGGGTTTCTTGCAGGGAATGGAAAGCAGCTTCTGCTAGTTTCTTATGCAAAGTTTCGGTCGGACGGTTGGGCTGACGGATGGATTTCAGTGAGGTTCCTCGTTCAGCCCAGTCCAGTCTTCGGAGAGTTGCCCGGACCCGCAAAGACCGAACACTTATTGGGCCGATGTCTTTTTACGCAGTCATCAGCCGCTAGGGATGAGTGATTCCTGTGTTTCTAGGCAATGCAATTGCGTGGGGAGCTGAATGATGTCCCCGCTGATGGGTCCGCTCCGCTTCTTGTTTGTTGTTGACTGCGACAGCCATGTCACTCTTCCTCCCCACACAGAACCTACAGAATATATTTTTGACCTGCCTGACCGCTGACAACAAACAAAAGTTTGTTTCCAAATCCGTGGTATTTATAATTATTTCCAACCCGCGACTGCAAAGAAGGTCCCACAGGTCGAATCGGATACTTTCTTTGCACAGCCCTACACGTACGTATTTCGTAGTTGCTTTAACCAACCTCATTTTCCAATGCCGCCAGCCAAGACTATCCCAAGTCGTGGACTGAATCGCTCCCGTCCATTCCTGGCCTGATCTCACTTGCGTACCGGGTCGTTTGTGGGTTGTTATCCGGTCAGCGACTCCGAACTTAGGGCCTTCTTCAAATTCAGCTTGACTCCCTTCCACACTTCTCCAGTCTGGCAGTTTCCTGAAGTCTGAAAAAGTACACAAGGATCCCCGGCGAGCGACTAATTCCACCTCTCTCTTTTTCTCCCCATTAAACGGCGGTCCCGACCACACTCTCATCCACCCACTGAAAGATTCGCTCCCTCGCGGCTTCTCGTCATCGCGCCGCGCGAATTTTTAATCCCATCACAAAGACGAAAACAAACACCACATCCTCAACTAAAAAACGAAAGGATAAATGAAAATGAAAACCAAATTCTGTCTTGTTACTCTCCTCACGGCCGTCTCCTTTGGCAGCTTGGCGGCATCTACACCAATACTATGCCCAGATGTGCGGCTCTACCCCTCCCTTTTTTCAGTTTCTCGCTTCAAGGCCCCACATATTCTACTCATCCCACCCTCACTCACACCGCTGAAAGCGGATCTGTATATTGATGAACTGAGCTAATGTCAAGAGGGGTATAAACAGTTGAAGCGCGATGCCATCCTCAAGGGTGAACTACCCAAGGAAGCATGCTGCAGCTACGGGCGATGTCTTGGCGACGTCGTAATCGCCATGGCTTGAGGAGCCAAGTTTGTTCTCGAACCAAACGAGACAAACATGCAATATCGGCCGAGTCACAGTCGACGCGAGCCTTTGCCCCTTCTAGAACAGGGAGAATACCGAGAAATACCAAGAAGACGACACCGAAGAAGCGATTTTCTTCCCCCACCGAAAAATCACACGCCTCCACCAGGCAACTTGATCTCTGATTGGTGGGGAAATAGAGAAATCAAGAACGCCAAACGCATGCAGCACCAGCAGACTCTTTGCATTCTCACGGGGGTGCAACGACGAATCGGAAGGATAGGAGATTTTCGGCGACATGATCCCGATGGCACCTGCCGGGTTCCAGGGTTTGAAGGGAAAGGGATGTTGCGCCGCTAATGTGCGGAATGGCACAATGGGGACTTTGGCATTGGACAGGTTGCAGTACACTTGCAGGAGAAGCGCATATAATATTCTGTGGGGATTATATAGTTGGCGTTTTGTTGCTGGGCAGTGGTGGCGGACGGTTTTTTTATCACCGGACACCGGGACGGCAGACAGGAGCTTGACCTGACTGCCGGATCAGATCACCACTTGACGACGAAGAACACCAAAGGCTTGAAACGACATGCCATGGATTCCATGACTCGCAGTCAATGATAAATCGGAAGAATAGTTAAAAATAAAAACCACAAGTGGAGATCCCTACCCCCGAGGACTGCGTAAGGAAGTATAACACTTAGCGCGGATCCGATGCTCGGCATGCTGCCGAACCGGCTGATTGGTGCGGGTGAGTTAAAGCCTCGTCAAGGAACTTGTCGTGGGCCGTCATGGAGCCGTGACAGGGACGCCGGCCCTTCGGTATTGTCGCTGCCGAAGTTAAACGGCGCCTGAACGCCCGTCTTTCGCTTCAAAGCCTGCGACGCCCCGCTTTCTGTGGGAGGCAGCCGTTTCCCCCTGGAATTCAGAGTGGTGTTTTGACGGGTCGTCTGGTGGGGGAAACGTGGTTACCTTGGGCGGCTGATGCGGTTGATCGGTGCCGAACCACCAGATATAGTGCATAGGGATCTGCTGTCGCCCGTGCAGCCGCTGGGCACGCAGACGGAGAAATCGTCTTGGTGAACTGCAGCTCTTCGGCCTAGGCTTCTAGAACACATATCCCCTGCGGCATCGGGAGCTACCGTTTCCTACCACCCCCTTTTTTCCTGTCTTACCTTGGGGACCCCGAGGTAGCCGTTTTCGTTTCCGGGGGGATGCCAGAAACCGGGTATAAGTGACGTACATCTAGTCACCTGGCCCCTCTTTGCCTATCCTCTCCAGTCTGCGCTTTTTTCCTCTCTCTTGCCACAACTTGCTGCTGCTCGACAACATCCATTCGGAACCATGACCTTGCCAGCTGTCAACGGAACTAATGGAACCAATGGGACCACGGCGCCACCATCCAAGGCGTCTAAGGCAACCAAGCCCAACATAGGTGTCTTCACCAATCCCGGGCACGACCTGTGGATAAGCGATGCCGCACCGAGTGTCGAGAACGTGCAGAAAGGGGAGGGGCTGAAGGACGGACAAGTGACGGTTGCGATTAGGAGTACTGGCATCTGCGGGTAAATGGCTGCAAACCCCAGGCCGATCGGGGCATACGAGCTGACTTTTTACCCAGGTCGGACGTGCATTTTTGGAAACATGGCTGCATCGGACCCATGATCGTGTGCGCCGACCACGTCTTGGGGCATGAGTCTGCGGGCGAGATCGTCGCGGTGCACCCATCCGTGACGACGCTGCGTGTAGGCGACCGGGTGGCCGTCGAGCCACAGGTTATTTGCAACGAGTGCGAGCCGTGCCTGACTGGCCGGTACAATGGATGCGAGAGTGTCGACTTCCTCTCGACGCCTCCGGTGGCCGGGTTGCTACGGCGCTATGTCAACCACCCGGCCGTGTGGTGCCACAAAATCGGAAACATGTCGTACGAGAACGGGGCAATGCTGGAACCCCTCTCAGTTGCCCTCGCGGGCCTGCAGAGGGCCAAACTCCAGCTTGGCGATCCCGTCCTGATATGCGGAGCGGGACCCATCGGCCTGATCACGCTGATATGCTGCAAAGCCGCGGGCGCTTGCCCACTCGTCATCACCGACATCGACGAAGGCCGACTCAAGTTCGCCAAGGAGATATGCCCCGAGGTCATCACGCACAAGGTCGAGCGGGCGAGCGCCGAGGACGCGGCTAAGGCAATTGTGGAGCGCTTCGGGGGTATTGAGCCAGCACTGGCGATCGAGTGTACCGGAGTTGAGAGCAGCATTGCTGCTGCCATCTGGGCTGTCAAGTTCGGCGGCAAGGTTTTCGTTATCGGCGTCGGCAAGAATGAGATCCAACTGCCTTTCATGAGGGCCAGTGTGCGCGAGGTTGACTTGCAGTTCCAGTATCGCTACAGCAACACATGGCCGAGGGCGATTCGTCTCGTCGAGAATGGCGTCGTCGATCTTTCCAAGCTCGTTACCCATCGCTTCCCCTTGGAAGATGCGCTCAAGGCTTTTGACATTGCTTCGGACCCAAAGACAGGCGCCATTAAGGTGCAGATTCAGAGTTTGGACTAGATGGGCGATGTTTGTAATTTGGTAGAGAGTCTTGTTTTTTGTGTTTGGTTTTGGTTAATGAATTTGAATTGCATTGAGATTCCCAGAGGCTAGGTGGGGCTTGTTTCTCTTTTTGCTCAGGGAGCTCAAGCTTTCCAAGCCCAATTGTTCGATCTGATTGGCTGGGCAGCCGAAACCTGGTAACGACTTCTTCCGAGCCTCTGCCAGACAATTTTCTGGCAATTGAACATTCACACCCGTGATATCCCTCAACGATCCGCCGCTCCGCCCGTGCCCTCAATCGAGCAGCCCACATTGTGTCGCGACAGCGCCGTGCACGGGTTCAATCGCTTTCGTTTTTATTTCGTCAGATCAACCATGTCGTTCGCTCTAGTGACGAGGAGATCGGCTCTCTCGACGGGACGCTTCATGGTCCGTTTTGAGTCGACATCGACCAAGGCTGGCGAGACGGCCAAGCAAGCTGCCAGCAAGGCGTCGGCCACAGCGTCCGAGTACACTGTAAAGGCCCAGCAAGGCCTATCGCGCGTTACGTCGGCTGCTGGGCCTGCCATCGCCAACGCCGCGAAGGGTGTCTCGGGTGCGCTGGGCCGTGTGGGCGGCCGGACGGGGCGTCTAGTTGCATTTGTTGAGCGTATGTTTTTCGTGTCTAGGTCACGCATTGGCCTTGCTTTTTGCTCGTACTGATTTTTTCTATGCAGGCCAGGTTCCCTTCGTTGTTTATTACTCCAAGGTTGGCATCGAGCTGTCCAAGATCGTTTTCAAGGGCCAGAACATGACTCCACCGTAAGTTTTATAACCCGTAATTATCTTCTACTCAGTCTTCTTACGTTCTGCCTCCAGGCCTATTTCGACCTTCCAGACTTATTGGCAGACCCTCCTTCAGAGACTCCAGAGCCCGAGCACGCTGCTCCAGAGCACACAGAAGGCCTCGGCCGGATCCGCCGCTTCCTCAGTGCGCAACATCTCCAGGACACAATTGGTGGCTGGCGGTGTCCTAGTGGCCGAGTGCTTGGGCTTCTTCACCGTCGGCGAGATGATTGGCCGATTCAAGCTGATCGGCTACCACGGCGAGGTGGCCGCTGCCCACCACTAAGTGCAGTCAACGAATAAACGCAATCACGATGGGATAAGAGAGAAATGGTGGTTACGGAAACCGGTATCATAAATAAAGCTGGACATGCTTTGGTTCGCCGGGATATCCCTATTCCCGATGTTATTATGCGGAAGTTGTGGAAACAAAGTCGAAGGTAGTTCGGAGTGATCTTAGTGGATAGACAGCATGGCGTATTCGGAAAACAGCCACTCATCTGTACTCGTTGACCTGGGGTGTCGTTGGAACAAGCAAACCGTGTTGAAGAGATATGGCACATACCGGGGGAAAGAGGAATGGTTAATTACGAAGCCAGACAACTGCGGGAAGCCTGGAATCCCATTGTATAGCTTTTTTTTCTCTCTCATATCGGCTCCGTGGCGGCGGGTACCTCCCCCCTGCGTGTCAGTTTCTGTGTCTGTATTCCCTTTTTCTTTTGTTGGTTCTTTACACAGGTTTATGCGGTCCGCGGTATACAGAGATCAAGTATGGGATTTTGTCAGAAGAGATGTCGTAGAGCGTGACGAGTATTCCTAGTGGTACCTAGTCCAGCATAGACAAGAGTAGCCAGCCCACCCTCCGTCCAGCAGAGGGACTCGTTTTATCCCGGCGGACGACTCTGTTCGCAATGACAAGGCTTGAGTTCTGACCCATATGCGACATCCTCATTCCCAATCTATAGCTCTATTTGAGGTTTCGCTCGTCTGTGTGTCTTAATATCGAAGAAGGTGTTGAGTTGAGAAAACGAGTTTGTTGACATGTTGTCCGTAATAATCACAGCAATACGACGCAACACGAGACCCCCTTTCGCGGTAAAGGGGACAATCCGAAAAATATGTGTCGGACCAGACAGACACGGGTCGTTTGCTCCCTCCCTCTCCCCCTTGACCAAAGCGAAATCACCAATTCGCCCTTCAGGAATCCAGGGCAAGCGACATGAGGCATCCGTCACGATCCCAACTCGGAGATAAGGAAAGGGCCAGGCGAGAACCGAACCTTGCTACACGATGATAGATGTAGCACAGCACAGCCCAGCACCAGCACAGCCCATCTCTTCCAACATACCATACAATACCGTACATCTAGCACAGTGCGAGGTTCCTGCCGTGACATGGAACTCAACCTTTCCGACCCACATATATACCACTGGACGCTTGAACAGTAGTAACCCAGTGCCGCTTCTTTCCTGGGTGCGTAAAAGAATAGTATGCTGGTCGACGGTTTTGATCATCCCCTACAGCTTGTCTGTCCACCGCCCTGTCATGTTGATACTCGTGACGTACGCCGATTCTGACAAAGATAGTTATCCCCTTATCCTCGCCGAACCTGGCATTCCCTGCCATTCTGCGCTATGAATCTAGCTGAGCACATCAAGCCCCCGGAGTGGCGGGGGGTAAAGCACGTCCGGTGAAACCGCACCGCGAAGCGGTGCGCTAAAAAGAGACACGTCAGAGGTCCAGAGCACCAGGCTGAGTTGAGGGGTTCATGCGAAAGGGGGGGGGTGAGGAGTGTGTGTGTGTGTGTGCATGTCCGAGAGAGGGGTGCAGGACTGTGACCATGGTAGCGCAATGGGTCACCAATGCTTCGCGTACGTTTTTTGATTGTATCACTCTGTACTCCCCCTAGGAACAAGTCCTAGAATACCTACACTTACGGTAGTCAATGTTGGTCACAATCTCACAGTTTAAACACAAACCCCGTTTTTTTTTTTGCCTGCCTACCTAGTTGTATAGTCGTTATTTCCTAGCCCCTGCGCCGCGTCCAGAAAACTTTGAGCTACCCATCAAAACGTCCCAAAACGAATGGTTGAGAAAAAAATGAATGACAGAAAAAAAGAACCGAAAAAAAGGAGAAACACAATACTACAACATAGCGTCAATAACAAAAACGACCGCCGGCAGCCCCCCTCGTATGCGTGAACCCAAGGTCGCCGTCATAGCCATTAAGCACCACCATGTCCGTAAATAAAGCCCAGCCCTAACAATGCACCAAACCGCCTGTCATCAGAGTTCAAACACAACACCTTACGGCTTCCTTGCCGTAAAGATGTGTCTGCCAACCGGTCAGCAGAGTTCAGCCTCTCTCAGCCACGAATACTCACAGCCTCATATAAGTATGCATCTTGGTCGCCCGGCAATCCTTGTTGACATCCTCCAGAAGGGCGCGGATCTCACCCGGCGACATGTTATGACCCCGAAACAGCGGAGCTAACGAGAGGCCTTCGAGTCCTTGGACGAACGCCAAGTTAAACCACCGACCGATGTCCCTCTCCTTTTCGTCTCCCCGCCATCCATTAATGGGGAACGGTATCGTTTCCTCTTTAATGTCGACGAAACCGGCCTCAGCAAGCCGCCGCTTAGTAAGGTCGACATTGATGCGCAGCGGACGGTCAAAGCCATCCATAGCATTCAGAAGCTGAGTGCTCCAGTGGCGTATAGCGGCGTTTGCCGGCAAGGTATCGTCGTCGCAACGAGGCGTCCAGTCGATCTCCACTTGCTCCATATGGCCAACGCGTGGCTTGAGATGACTAGACATACTTGAGCAAGGCTTCAAGCATATCATGAGAGTGATACTTACCGGAAGATCTCCGCGTACAGCCTAGACCAGTTGGAGATGCTGCCGTGCAGGGAGCGCATGTGGATGATATCCCACGTGCCCGGGCTCATGTCAACCCACGGCACTTCAATATCGCGCTGCACAAACTGCACATTAGGAGGTATACTACAGAACCACATCATTAGAATCGGGACTTCGTCAGGACCGGGCAAAACTTACAACTCAGGTTGAATCAGATTCAGGTCAACCCCGACCGCGAAACCGTCGGGGTAAAGTCTGAGCCGCGTATCAGTCAATGGCCTTCTAGTAGACAGAGAAAGGCGAACATAAAGAAGAAAAGGAGCATACTCGGCCATATCGATCGCCCAGATGCCAGTGCCGGTCCCAAGATCCATGACTCGGGGTTGATTGGTGTCTAGAGGCGATGCTAAATAGCGGTTCGAGCGCATGAGCATGAAGAACTTGTGCTGAATATCCATCTTGTCCATCTCGGCCTTCATTTGTGGTCAGTCAGCACTGAACAGATGGATCAAACTAGGCCAACGCTGGTAAGGGCATCATCATACCTCGTCGATCGGGAACATATACTTGCCCCTGCGAAAGGTGCCATAATACCGACCGTTCTCACCATACACCTCACGATTCACGCCGGCCGGAGGCGCAAAGGTCTGCATTGCCTGTTGCACCGGTTGTAGAGGCTGCAACGGCTGTTGAAGGGCAGGTTCTGGCTCGCCGCGCTGTTGCTCGCGTTCCTGCTCTCGTTCCCGGTCACGACCATTCGGTCGACCACTCTCACGGCCGTTTTCGCGGCCGTTCACACGAGCGTCGACATGACTGCGATCTCGCTCCCTCTCCCATGCGCGATCACTGGTCACCGACAAAACCATGTTAGAGTACCTCGTTTACTGCTCCTGGGCAAGGGTTCTTTACCTTTGACTTGCTGAAGGTGCCATATCTGTTTGGCGTGATGGGCCACGTCTGCCCCAAATGGTTCAAGCAGCGGGGCTATTAGACGGGGAACTGCGGCTATGCGGGTCAACGTCGGATGCTGATGGCAGGAGGTTAGATCATGTTAAGCGCAGGCCGCCGTCACAGGCGCCAATTGATCAATAAGGAAGAGACTGAAAATTCATGCGACCGCAGCGCCGCTTTTCTCGGGGATACGCAGACGATGCAGGCGAGGCTGCCGCGCGTCAACTTGCAGAGAAGCAGACGCGGCAAATTGGAATGATCCGATGAACGTGGAAGGGAGAGTGCAATCAGTGTTGGCGTGGGAGGTCGCAGCTTGCTCGGCCCACGTCTTGATCGCCACCCTGTGTGCCCCCAAAGTGCCTGCGGGCCCCCAGGAGACCAGCGATGGAGATGGAAAACGACGATAGCGTTGGTAGAAGGGGAGAATGGAGTGAATTGGCAACGAGCCAACACGTTGGCCGATAGGAGGTGGAGGCGGGGATAGCGACGCGGGATGGACGTGACGGAAAGAGAGGCCAGAGCCGCGCACTCACCTAGTCAAGGCAATGCACAATGCACAATGCACAACGATCGGGTCGACGTGAAATGCCACCCTTTTAGTAGGTTAACTCTGCCAGCAGCCTCTGGGGTGTGCGGGTCAAATTTGCTACTTCTGGGGACTGCGCTACCGATGCGACTCCGTTTGAAGGAACCAGCGTGTATGGATCGAGGTTCCGGGGAGAACAGGGCTTCACTCTCCCTTTTATTTTTATCGCCCGCGGTCGACGTTGCGACGTTGCAAGGCCGAAGGTCGCTGACGAGCAGGATGTGCTGTAGCACCCGCAGCCGAAACCGCCAGCTACCTAAGTGTGTGCTGTACGGACGGTGTGACGATTGTGCGCAGTCTTGCGAATGGGATGTACTGGCAAAAAATCAACGCGGGTCGGTCCGTGGAGGAGACTGATTCCTGAAGGAACAGCGGATTTGGGACGGAGACCCAAGTGCCCCCTCGTGCGGGATCCTGGGTGGTTGGTTCCCCTAGCTGGGGGGAAAGTGCGAGTGTGGGTGGATCGCGGACTGTGGACTGCGGGTTGTGGATCCTGAGCCGTTAGCCCACTGAACGTTTGACCCTCCAGAGTGGAGGAATGTGGGGTTTTGGGACATTAAATAGCCAGAGGCTTGGAGGGAAGGTGCACTCACCCTCGAGTGACTAGCGGAGACGCTCCTTCCTCCCACACCTCTGCGGGAGCTCGCCAAACTGCATGTGCGCAAGATCGGATGTGTTTTGTGGCTTCCTAGGAGGAAGAACAAAGCAATCTTCTCCAACCCAGTTCCTAACCTGCGCCAGCGGCGACCGGCTTGACCAGGCTCCCACCCCTTCGCGCAGGTGGGACAGTGATATGCACACGGTGCACCAGGTGACCCAACGTCCCGGATTCTTTTGTCTTCAAGCCTGAACCATCCAACACAGCTCTTATCAAGGGACATCCGTTTTCGAGAAATGCCACCTGCAATTACCCAGGTCGGTGGCGGGTACAATTCAGGCCACCTCTCACGGGCCATCTCCACCTAGACAACTATTGCCGCCCTGTAAATGAGTACTCCGCAGTACGCAGAGCTCGGAAGGTCAGGAAGTCCGGGGAGCCGTCACAGTGCCGAAACCACGATCCAATCAGTTAAAAGTGACGAAACGTTGTGTTACCCAGTGCTTGACTGCCAAAACCAGCGAGACAAAGAGTTGTGTGATTCTATTCGTTGCTCACACACACTGTGCGGTCATTCAGTGGCAACGCTCGACAACGCTCGGCCATTGGGGCGGTGGTAGACCAGTAAGGTAAGGTCTCGCTGCCTCGTTTCCAGACTGTCGGGACTGGCCAGGCCAATCACAGGCGGCTGACACGGTGCCAAAACCGCGCAAATTAATTGAGGCGCCCTTTTCAGCACACTGTGAGACCGTCGACTACCCCTGCTCGGCCCACAGCCTGACCACTCACTGGGATCTAGTGTACTCTACAACACTAACCGGGCCACTTGTTCAAAATTAGAATACCCCAACCGATCTTGTCTTTGTTCCATAGCAGTGGCTGCGACGGAGAGGTTACGAGAGCGGTCAACAAGATACTGCATGCGAATGGAGTTAGGAGCAATACACCGCAGCCAACAGTGTCGTTACGCACAGAGGATTGAAGGAAGGATTTGCGCCCTGCTTGGTATCCCAGATCCCTTCGGAAGTCATGAAATTTAGCAGTCTGCACTGTTACCACCGTGGCAGGCACTGCTGAGCCCCGCTTCCTGGCTTGCCTGGATATTCTTGGGCGCTCATTCGTTACCGACAGGACGGTTCGGGGCCCGCTTTCGGTGCCCGCTTTCGGTCTTCCTTTTTCAAAAAGGAAAAAAAGGAAACTTGAATCCCTCCTCTGTCGCTCCCCCACTTGGAATTGCCAGATGAAAAAAAGGACCCTTAGGGCCATTTAGTGAGCCTACCAAACTGCCCGACCAGCCACCACCATCAACAACAAATCGGTGTCGTTTTGCTTGCCCCAAGAAAACATGAAGAAGCTAGTGTGCCTTTATTTGACTCGTCACACAGTGCTTCCGCAGTGACGATGTGGACTCGCTGTTTCCGAATCGCCAGCCGGCTGGCCATCACACCAATCAAGGGCAGTCGGCGGTTTTTGTCCCCTCTGGTGATTTCTTGTTTCGGTTTTTCCTGCATGCAGCCACAGTTTTGCTGCACCGTGTGAATTCCAGGCGGCCTCTGGCCGCGCACTCCAACTGAGCCTCGTTTTTTTTTTTTTT
>Ga0247765_1000352_pt1 | contig 36771 bp, 42 predicted proteins | sample UWRJL106311C6_FD_179949 | JGI IMG/M metagenome (GOLD analysis project Ga0247765, IMG submission 179949) | Plant litter microbial communities from Arlington Agricultural Research Station in Wisconsin, United States - UWRJ-L106-311C-6 | ecosystem: Environmental > Terrestrial > Plant litter >...
GGGGTGGGTGTGTCATGTACCCGTGCTGAGCATTTCTGGCCACCAGAGGTCCCGCCACCACTACTTCGTAAGGGGCCCTCTGAAGCATTCAGAGGGGAGCTGGTAGCCTAGCTAGGTAGCTTATATGTTCCACGGTTTTTTCTCTCTTTTCTTCTTGTTTTCAGTGAGAGAAGTGGGAATTTCCGGTGCTCACATTTCCAGACTCTGGAAGACGACTGGGTCGGTCTGAAGGCCGTAATGGCCCCTGCTCAGAGGAGCTTGGGAGTAAGGTCCCCTGGAAATGGCGGCTATTGAACGCCGACAACCTACCTCCAGTCATTTTTCATCCTTTCAGCCCCGCCATAGACGGTCAGAAGGCGTTCGCCTGTACCAACCAACCCGCAACAAAAAAAGACGTCCGTCATACCAACAGCCCAGGCAGCCACATTGCAGAGCTTGGGGTATGTCAGCCGCAGCGGCAATGATATTCCGATAGTCTCAGGTGTCGATACACAGAGACAGAAATAGACAGGACATGATGCAGGCGACATAAGAGAGGTTGTTAGCACTCGACGTATCCTTGAAACTCCAAGCTTCCCACACTCATGCACGGATTCGCTCAACTTCGGCAGCCTTGCAGCTAACACCAACACCCCAGAGCCAGCTGACCAGCGCTAAGCGGTAACGGGACCTGTCGTCCCGACGTCGAAGCCCATGCCTCTCAAAACATTGACACCCCCAAAGAAGCGGCGCGCCCACCCTCCAAGCGGGCGCGCATCACCCGCGAGGCCATCGTCCAACATGAATCCCCCACCGGCCACGGCGACGGCGGGCCCCCGCGGTGGGGACATCCTCGCCCCTCCACCGCGTGTAGCTCTCAGTGGCGCCTCCTCCCCCGTCTCCGACGACCAGCGCAGCTCGTCGGCCGTTTCAGCCAGCGCAGCAGGCCCCAGTTCCGACGTCGCGTCAACTGTAGCCGCCGCCGCTGCCGCCGCTGCAACGCAGGTCCTTCGCACCAAGGATGCGCGCATCGCCGAACTCGAACACGAGCTCGCTGTCATGGAAGGTGTCTTCACCCGTGAGCTAGACAAGCTGAGTCGCGCCGAGAGCGACTCATCGTCGTCGTGGCAGGCAAAGTGCGGTGCGCTGGCCGCGCGGCTACAGGATGCCGAGACGGAGCGAGATGAGCTGCGCGTGAATTGGGAGGCCGCAAGGAGGGACGCCCTTGGCCGTGAGGACGAGGTGCGTCAGCTACGTGGCCAGGTTCGGGGGTTGAAGGAGTGGGTGAGCACGAGCACGAGGAGTGACGGCGCTGCCACGGTTACGGATGACCAGATTGGTCTGTCCATGACGAAGCTGGGCAACGAGCTGCAGAACTGGGTACTTGTGAACCTGAGGAGGGCGAGGATAGGTACGTCTGTTCAGCTCTGGTACCAGGTGGCTCAGCAGGATGAGGGCGGTTGGGTTGACACCGAGGGTGACCAGATGTTTCAAAAACGGACGGGGCAACGCTGGCAGAGCTGGGGAGGCTCGTGCCCATGTACGAAGAGATCGCCTCAACATCGAGACTTCATCTGTTGCAGTCTCTCGTCTCCCGACTCCTGGTCGAATTGGTCTTTGATGCCTACTTTGTTGGGTTACCTGACGACCAGGCTCGGCAGATTACTCAGGTTGAGATGTTTCTGTCCTCGTTTGGTATGACATCTTCCGCACCCTGTATAATGAACAATGTTTTGTACAAGCTAGGCTAACATTACGGCCTGACAGCATCCTCTCCCGAACCTATCAATCAGTGGCGATCTCACACACTCGCCATAATTAGGAAAGAAGCCAGCCAGCGGCTGCAAAAAGAAACCTCATACGTAGTGGAAACTATCATTCAGAAAGTCAACCGCATTCTCGACATCATCACCAACAGCTCAGCCACCGGCGCACGAGACCAGGGCCTACGCGCCCTTGTGACGAGTGCCGTCGACCTCTCGCGGCTTCTGGTCGTGCAAAAGGCCGTCTTCAAGGTCTTCATGCCCGAACTTCTGCCGCACCAGCGCACTCTTTTTGATTCTGCGACCATGGAGGATCTCGGCGGGGAAGATGATGATGGCCTAGAGGAGCGCGAGATCTGCTGTGTTGCCTTTCCGGGCATCATCAAGCGGGGCGACGAGAGCGGTGGACAGTTGCAGTATAGGAATGTCGTGGCAAAGGCAAGGGTGGTTTGCAGTCCGGAATGAAGAAACCTGCATACCTACCTCATGCTTATTGACGTGTGACTTGACCTGTCTGCTTTACGCATGAATACTCCTCGGAGACGACACAACCTCATGTCTGTCCTCTTCTATCCTTGTCTCTCTATCCACTTCCATACCTGTCATAAACACGCCGATGTTTGTGTTCCCCATATCAGTTTAATTGTACGACTATCCACCGTCTATGTAGTGCCTCGAATTCATTCCACGCAGCCTTATTAGAGAACGTGGAAACTACACAGCAAGTAGAGTTGATGAGCAGGAAACCAGCTATTATTCATAGGTCATAGGTAGTGATATCTAAATGAATCCGAAAATCGGACACCCCCGTCGGGGCCCAACCGGACCAGACCAGAATCCGAGCCCGACCCAGTGAAGCGGAACCTGCAACATGCAGGGTAGATGCCCAAGCTCATGGCTTGCTTACACTACCTGATACCCAATCCAACTCGAGAATCACCCCAAACTGAGCCAAACCAAAACAGAGAACCCGAGGGATCTAGACTCAAGAACACTGTGTGGCGTGGGATTTGAGATGGGGATATCCCCGTCGGCCGGCAAGTTCCACGGTAGGTAGTTTTCTTCCTCAGATACGAAAACACGAGACAATGACAGGCTCTCTGAAGAATTGCATGACGGCAACGGGTAATAATTGGTGACCCCCGGTCTATCAAAAAACAGAAGCAGGTTTTTTTCTCTTCTTCGTCAGTGTATGTTGACAGCCAACAGCTGACGGACAACAAACCTACATACATCCGACATAGCCGAACAGGCCATTTCACGCTACGGACGGAATGCATGCATCGCGCACGTAGGATGAATGTGAGGAGCAGCGCTCGCATAGGACGACGCGCAAATCCCGGCTAGGTTCGAAAATCGCGGAGACACAAATATATACGCAGCTTGAAAGCTGCCATGTACCCATTGTAGGAGTCTGGATTACCGGTCTACCTACATGACCAGCGTCTGCAATCAATGATCATGCAATGCATGCAGGCGGCCAAAGCGAAGTGTGGTCGTTGCTGATACGTGAACTCGGCACTAATATCGCTTGATTGTGCTGGGGCCTGTCCCGCAGAGCCTCCGGATCTCTCGCTGCTCACTGTCTCGTCGTCTTTCCCCTCATCCTTATGGAGCAATGGTGGTGTCGGTAATGTAATGAGGGGGTGGGCTACGTTTTGTCGTGTAGAGTAGTGGTGTTTCCCTCTGCTGGATCGGGACACAGACGATCCCCCACAGTTCATACCAGTTCGGTTCCATGCATGTCAAGGCTGGTTTCTGCTTGTGAGGAACATCGTAGGTTCGCAAGCGGATGATGAAGCTCCGTGACTGCCGGATAGGTCGGTAGCTGGTCGTGGGTGATAGTGAGCGGGTGGTTTCAAGCCTAGGCGGAGTTTGATGATGGCATCTCGGTAGTTCCAGGCGTGAAAGCATCAGCATTAATCGGTGTCGCTCCTCTCGTGGAGTCCGGATAGCACGAGGGGTCGCCGACCTGGCTGGGACGGTCGTGTCGTGGCTGGCGCGTAGAACCGCAGCAGATATCCTGCAAAGACCGTTTGCAATATTATCGTCTCACCGCTTCATATGGAGAATGAACCAGACCCCCCTCCCCCTTCCGGGACGTCAAAGGTTGGCTGACTGGCTTGCTAGGAGGCGTCAATAGTCAACAAAAGGGCTGCCACGTACAGTGGCACCCCGCGTTTGAGGTTGCAGGTTTGATTTCCGAATGAATAAGAGTATCTCCCAGTCCAATACATAGGAGGGAGCGACAGAAGATGCGGTGAAGACGATAACCAACCGGTGCGCCGTCGCTAGCTCCTAAGCCGTCTTCGTAAACACTCATGAGCGCGACTGCGCGACCCGGTTCAACTGGGTTGGTCTGTCCATGCGCCGATGCGGAAAGGAATGGGTTGCATATTGCAGCGATAACTGGGACTCTGTCCAGGCGCTAACGACCAAACACAGTCGGTTCTCTTGAAGTTGGCATACTCCGTCTAGCTCCGCGAAACTTGGCATTAGGTGGTGTCCCGAATCTGCATCAGTGCGCAGCTGTCGTAAGAGTCATTGGCGCTTCGCAACACAACGGCATGCATCCCGACCCCAAGAAGTCGCTGAGCTCCGCGACGTCTTGGGGTCATGAAAGCACGCGTGTGTGATGAGGTTGTGTGATATAGTATCGGATGCAGAAAAAGGAAATGCGGTGATGGGCTCTCACCAATCTCCCCTCGCTCAGGTTGCAACCTAGAAGACGGGAAGCAGCTCTCGGGGGGTGGGTCGCGAGGTGGCCGCTCGAACAGGAAAGGGGAAGGACGAACCACACTGTGGTGGGCGAGATGCGAAAGCGTAGGTGGAAATGCTACTTCCACTCATGGGTATAGAAGTAAAACGGGATCCCCCCACTCACTCTACTCTTGCCCAAATTCCATTTCGGCTTTCTCTCCACTTAGATGACATGAACCGGAACTCTGAGAGCTGAGACTTTTTGAACCACAGCAACATGTGTCACTTCGTCTTCGTCGTCAGATCGGCTTGCTGAGAAGAACTTCTTCAAGTCGCCAGATTAACCTGCGGGCCAGCCGCTTTCAACTTACACGCCCACCTCGCTCGATCTGGTTTGGACCATCCCGACTGCCAGCTCATCGCCAAACCAAGAGAATCCAGCCGAAAAGGCGAGACCACCATTATCAGCTTTTCGCATCTCTCCGCCACTCAATCCAGGTCTCTGTCCAACTTACCTGGGCAAGATTCCAGGATAGGCGACCTCGCCCTCTCTTCACCTGAGTTGTGACCAAGTCCGGCTTGGCCCACCCCAACCACAACAGATTCCGTTGTCGGCAGGGATTGCCGATCCAGCCCTGCGATCTGTGTTGCTGCTGCCCCCCACTGTCGGATCACCTGCAGCTGACCATCCGTTTCTGGCACCTCGCCACCTTGCCCATCAAAAGGTTGCTCCCCGCGCTCCCGTCGAAATGGAGCAAAATGACATTGCCAGCGACATCTACCGTTTTCTGGACAGCAGACAACGGGGACCTGAAGTGTGGTCGCCTTACCCCAACGCCGCAGCCGCAACCCCGCGTTACTCGCCGCGATTCGGCCCCATATCCATGGCCACTTCGTCAGCAGTAAGCCGGGAATCTGAGTACACCCTAGCGTCGACGGCAACGTCGACGGCCACGCGGACATACACTCAGCCATCTGTTTTCAGTGGTGGTTATCCTGCATCCGAGGTTTCTTGGGCTCCAAGCACGGCGCCATCCCACGGTCCTCGGCATCCAAATTTCGCGGAACAGTTTGCCGTTCCAGCCCAACCCTCGTTGACTCCAGACTCGGGGTTGTGGTGTGAATTTCACGACCTCGCAGAATGCCGTGAGGTCTTTCAATACAGCGATGAGGCTGGCTGGATCAGACACCACCGAGAGCACCTAGGTGACGACCTCCCGTACCAAGTCGTGTGTTGGTTTTGCGACAACTTCGTTGCCGAATGTACCAGCGGCCGCCGCGCCAATTTTGAGAGGCGTATGCGCCATATTGGCGAGCATATTCGAAGGGACGATCAGACCCTTGAGGGCATGCGGCCCGACTTCTTCATGGTCAGGCATTTGCATGACATCGGTCTACTCTCTGATGAGATATATAACAGCGCGATGCAATACACCGAGCTGCCGCCTTCTTACCAACTGCCTGAAGACGACCCGGTGTACGATTCAAGATCGTCAAGATACGGCACCAGGTCGCAGCCTCATGTCCACAATCAGGCGAGGGAGGACCGTGAGCGCAACCACCGCAGGAGGAGGAGGTGATGTGAGTACCTGGAATATGACGACTCCCCAACGAGTGACGCGTCGTCTCATACAGCTTGCGGACATTTCCCCACCAAAAACTCGGCGTCTGACCGGGCCGAGGAGCCTTAGGCATCACTGTGCGGTCCCGAAACCCCTCTCAAGTGGGTGCGAGGGATCATCTTCCTTTCTTGCCTGGATAGTATTCCTGGCGGTCACTCACCGTCCAAAATGTATTTCGTCTTTTTGTCGGGTCGGTGACAAGTTCGGAATGGGAAAAGGGCAAAGGGGTTTGGGGGGCTGGGAGGGGAGATGAGCTGGCATGCAGAGGACCGACCTACTCCTGCACTGCTTTCTTGGGGAGAATCGAGCCGATGATGCTGCCTCGCGGATAGGTGTTGTGGTTACTCCGGTTCCAGGACCTGGTGGATGCAATGCAGGTGAAAGCTATGCAAGGCTAGGCCTCGGAGCCGCAGCATGAGGGGTAGTCCCGAATCCCCCAATGAACGGGCGCGCTCTTTTTTTCTTTGAAATGGTATCTCATATTCTTCTTCTGTGTCATCTCTGTTGTTGGACAGTTGTTGGAGATACCCCCGGTGAGGCGCTTCGGTGATGGGTGGAACCAGAGAGGTTCCCCTCTATGATTGATCCGGCCGATATCTCATCTCATACTAGGCTTTATTATGGTCGTTTGTTGGTGGGTCCATTAGCCACTTGGATTTTCATTTCCTCGTGTGGTTAGAGATGGGGTATGAGCACCTCGGTGTCGTTGGGAAGTGTTGTGCTTTGGCGGATGGAAATTTCTGGCGGTGTGAGCTCAATAGGACATTTGACGGAGAAGAGAGAAGCAAAACACGACCAGGTGGAAATCCACCCGTATTTCTGTTTGATGACCCTTAGGTTAATGGGCCAGTCCCTCTGGAATAAGGCATTTTCGCAGCTAGGTCCGTTTTAAAAAGAAGCTAGGCAGATTTTAGCAAATGGGATATTTTTGGTCCAGTACATTCAAGACTGGGCGTGTTTCTCATTGGAGATTACGGCATGAAACGGCGGGAAGGAACCAGCTGGAGCTCACCGCTCGAGAGGCGACTATGAAGTTTGGGGGAAGGTATGTGTGACTGCTAGCTAAGTGGCTCGCTCCGAGATATCCACATTTTTTAGCCTTGTTTGCAGCGTGGCAAAGTCACCCATCACTCTGCAGGGCGCGAGCCTTGGTAATGAGCCTCGCCGCTCCTTCCGATGGGAGGATGACACCTTCATTCATATGAAAACATGTGCATTTCTTTCGCGAAATGAACTTACGTGCTTCCCTCGAAGTAGGCGGACGGGAACACGCGTCGAGCCATAATTTTCTTTTAGCCCTGCCTGTCCATCCTCCTTGATGGCAGAATCAGAACCGCTACAGCGGCAAGGCACGCACTAGCACTCCTCACACTGAAGTTGTCAACAACGATACGAGTCACATGTAGTAAATAACATCTTGGCGGTAAATGTAAGATTCTGGTAACGCGGCGTAGCTCGGCAATAACTGGATGGAAAGTCGAAGGGTAAGGTACCTAGGTACACAACTTTCAGGAGCACAACAGCACGCCCTTCAGTTTTTTTTTATCAACACCATACAGTCACTGCCATCTGTTATCCAATGATGTGGTGTATTTTAACCTAAACTCACCACATCCATTGTCGCCCACCTAAGATTTCAATTCCCTCTCATAGGTCACTCGCAACTGTCCCCTACATTTCACACCCCTAATAGCAGTCTCTACCACCATTACCCTCGCCCGTGGATACATTCACTCACCTGCCAAGTGTGGCAGTGCAGTGCAGTCCTCCTTTCCTGAAGGTATTGACGCTCGATGACATGCAAACCGGGAAAATGTGCTCACGTTGTTTTCCTAAGTTTGGTGTGCCCGTGCTACCTTCCTTCCGGATTGTAAATCTCTAAGCGTACCTACCTACGCAACGCAAAAGTTCCATCATGTGGGGTGCGTCAACCTGATAGGGTGACGGGCGGACGGGAGAATGTTTGTCGTGATATAATTGAATTTCCGTCTTGTACGCGGCAAAAAAAAAGGCAGCGTCGAGAGTAAGGACTCAAACCCATGCACACGCCAGAAGAAGTCGGTGATGAGGCGCCATGGATGCTTTTCTTCACATGTGGTCGGTCTTCCGCGCAGGGGATCATTGGTGAAGTGGTACCACATGCTGGTTGTGTGTGATCTCGTGAGCCAATTACCGACAGGAAGACCGTAACTCTTTGTCCCCCCCCAGTGTTGTCAAACTTGAGTCGTGCCCAGATTGGATATCCCACTTCGTTTTCATTATTTCTAACGTATTAAACCAAACGCTTGCCACCTGCAACGCCTGGCTACCCGGAAATGTCACCTCTCAGTCGCATGAGACTGAGCCCTCCTTCAGTATTCCTACTCAGTGAACCACCGAGCTGTAGCTACGGATATCCCCTATCGTAACACTGGCCAATAACTGCATCACACTCCTAATGGAACTCAGCATCTACCCTGCCGTAGCGCACACCGTCTACCTTGAGTTCGAAACCTAACCCGGCACTGTCAACGATCATTTCGAGAGTGAAATCTAGGTTGTCAAACTCAACCCCTCTCGTCGTTGTCAAGCGAGTAAACAGGCTCCGAGGTACAGCACTTAGGTCCGTCGTCAGTGTGCAGACGTGGACAAGGTCTCGCGTGTACGCCTTGGGCGGCTCATCCGCTTCGCAGGCGATAAGGTCATCGGTAACTATGAGAGATTGGCCCGGGCGGAAATTCCTTGTATAGTGGAATGCGATGGGGCTCAGTGGGGATATCGCCTCACCCTGTGTTTCGTCAGCGTACTACGCGGCGAGAGAGTGAGAGGTCGATAACTCACTTTGGCAATATGCCATTGCATACGATCTGAGACCATCCAGCGCTCCCAAAGTGGTGACCAGTATCGCTCGCTAACAGAATGTTTTTCTTCATCGTAGACAGTCGCATACGATGTCCCGTAGTGCATGCGTGCTTTGCGGGAAATAACCATGTTGCCCTCAAGCCCCCGTAAAACAGCGCCACGGACGACGGCCGTCCATGCGTATACAGGTTGCATAACTTCAACCGACCCCTGCTCTTCGTGAGCAACGGCACTAGAATGCGTCGGTCTCTCACTATAAGGCGGTGGCGCAGCGCTGGCAAAGTGGTTCTTCAGCTTCCGGTAGAGGTAATCGCTCTGTCCGAAGCCGCCTACTAAGATGATGCCGGATACGATGCCCCCTTTGGCCCGGAGACTGTCGACCTGACCCTGGACGAGATCACACACCTCCTTGACAACTGGTTCGAAAATGTCCTTGATCTGGTCGGCCGTCATGACCAGGAAGCCCGAGTCAAGCCCGATTGATTCGTCGTCAGGAAGGCCGGGGAAACTGCCAGTCTCGCATCAGTCATACGCACTTCAGAAACTGTCAAAACTCTTGGGTCAACATACGGCACGTTCACCTCAGTATGCTCATCCTCGTTGAAATTACGCTTTACAAACTCCTCAAAGTAGCGCAGCCCCATTTGCCACGTCTTCCCCTTCTTTACCTTCATCTCATTAAATCGACTTGCCCCCAGTCGATTCTTCACATGTTCCTCAAATCTGTAATTGAGGAAAGCGCTTCCGCAGAGCCCGCCGGTGCCGACAGCTGACTCCTCGACTTGGAGGGGCTTGAGAGACACAATCTTGTATGCAATCAAATCGACCGTGCCGCCGCCGCCATCGCAAACAATAAAGTTGTCCCCGATCTTTAGGTGATTAGGTTGGATGGCTTTGAGGGTGTAGACTGCAGCAGCCTCGGGCTCGCTGATCATCTGAATCTGAGATTTTGCGCCCATGCCTGCCCTCTCGGCCGCTTGCAGGGTCGTGTTCTTGGCGGCATCGGACCAGACGGCCGGACAGGTTAAGACGAATTCGACCTTGGTGGACGCCATAAAGGACTCGCCGTAGCGGCGCGTCAGCGTGTCCATCGTGTGCTTGTAGATCTGGGTTAGATAGTCGCTGACGGCGTCGACAACAGTTTTGTTGAAGCGTTTGAGCTGCGCCGCTGTCTCCAAAGGGCTAACATAGAAGGGCAACTTCTGTGAGCGGTCGAGGAAGAGCTTGATGCAGCGCAGGCGCGACTCCTCGGGCTTAAACTGAAAGCCCCATTTTACCGTAGGTAGAGTGCCGCCGGTGGCTTTGACGGGCAAGTCGTACATGATCTCGGTCGGGACCTTGTCCGACGTGATGCCGTTTCCGCCCGGCCATGTCTTGATGATCTCAATGTCATCGGGGGTCGACGTGTACACGGCGGCGACACTGTTGCGAGGTTAGAGATTAAATCGGTCAAGTGACGGATACGCGCGATAACAGGAATAGGACGAGGGCGTGAAACTGACCCTGAAAATGTCGTGCCAAAATCAACACCGACGATGAGGCGGTCACTGACGGGAACGGGCTCCCTCGCAGGCTCTCTCACAGGCCCATTGATAGCCTCCGTCGATGAGGGGGACGCGACGCTGCTGTTTGTGAAGTAGTTCCTGCTGTCGCGGTTCCTCTGGCTCGGCGATGGCTGATGGATCGGCAGATTGATGCTCATGGTTACGGCGGTTATCACTCCTCTCCTCCTCCTTTACAAAAGTCGTCCTGTGTCCGGCTTGATGGTCCCCCGCACTTTCCCGCTCAGGCTCGTGCCATGCAGCAGAAAAGAGCTTCCTGGACAGGCAAGGTACCTAGCCGAGGTGGGACCAGGGCGTCGCGGGCTCAGCCTGAGTCTCGGGGAGGACTCGAAATGTTTTGTCTTCGAGAATAAGGGACACTTTTCGCTTGCGTGGTGATGGATCGCGTCAACGCCGAGGAGTTTAGGATCCGCCGTTCAGTCACCCAGTCGCCGGCCACAAGTCCGCCGGTGGGCAGTGCTCACGCTGTAACAGGTTGGCTGGTGGGGCTGAGAAGCGGGGGGTGGGAGCGATGTTAATAGCAAACCCATCCAATGGAGCGGGGAGGGGTTCAATTTTGTCCCGCCCTGTGAGGCTCTCCCCCAGGCATACTTCAGAACTCTCCTCTGGTTGCCTTGAGGCCATTTCATGAAAAAGAACACGCGAAGCGTGTGCATGACGTGTTGAGGCAAACATCGACCTGCAGGCCGCTACGCAAGCAACTCGGCTTGTGTGATTTAGCCAGGAACAAGACTTTTCTCTGGGGATTGGGACTTGGGCAAATGGTCGTGTTCAAAAAGCTGTTGCCTGTCACGGTGTTTGAACATACTGCTGCCAAGCTTCCTCGCAGCTGGCGCCGACTGCCACGCTCGGGGAGCCAGGGTGACGTATTGGGCCATGGGAGGTCGTCAGCAGGTAAAACCATCCAGATGGGGCAATCAGCTGTCCGAAGGTATGGTTCCGGCAGACAGTATTTCGTGCATCCCAGGCAGCTACAAAGGCAAGGGAGTTTGTAGCCAACTTGGAAATGATGATGCCTATCTGAAGTCGTTTGGACTGTACAGAGTATGCAAGCCACTAATTTCTCCGTGATACAGGCCAGCAAACTGACATCCACGGCACATGCGCAGTGTGGGAAGAATGAGACTCGTCGCCCGACCGTATTCAGACGAAACTCCATCACTTTGTGAGACACTATGTAGGCAAGAAAATGTATATGGATGTAAGATCAAACAGATCTCGTGCGACGATGGCTCTTGTGATCCTTCGAATCTCCCCTTCTCACGAAATGGCGAAGGAAAAAAGACCCTTCCGTTCCTCGACCCCAGCCAGACCAACCGACGACTTGTGTGACAAAGGAAATGCAACTTGTCCCTCTCCTGTGGAACAGACGTTCAAATGAGAACAAGAAATAACTCTTGCGGCCAACGATGACCCGGCCCGGCTACTGCAACATGACTGGCAACCTGTCAATCTATATGGGGGTATTTTCGGTGACAAAACACAAAGAAGAAAAAACATATTAGCCCGTCTCGTAGGAAGGTGAACAAAAGTAAAACCAGCCTTCTGAAAAGATCGGGATCTGGGGTATTGAGAGCAAAGAAGTTTTCGTGGAACTGACTGGAAAGCCATCATGCGAGAAACTTGTTGTCGAGAAACGGCGCCGGCTACCTGGACAGCAGCCGAAAACTGAAAATAGAATAGATAACGGGTCGAGAAAAGAATTCGGAAAAGGAAGGGAGTGATGGTGACCCAATTGTACGATACCGGCCCGCCACCCTAAATGAGAACGCCCAACGCCTGACCAGACAAGATTTTTGAATAAACATTGCAGAAAGCCGCCCAGTGTGCCTGACTTAAAAACGGTTTCCTGCCGCCCAGATGCTCGCTGATGCTGACGCAGCCCAATCACTCTCGTCGTAGGGAGGCGTGGGCCATTTGTATTCGGATGCCTTTTTGTTGAGGTCAAGTGGCTTGGGAGTCACAGCTTCCTGCCCATCGCCAAAGAGCACAGCATGACCGCTAGCGGACGGCGATGGAGTCGGGTACGGATTCGAGAGGCCGAGGTTGCTAGCTGACTGCCTAAGTGGCTTCGGGTCTCTCTCGAGTCGTGTCATGGCCCGACGTGTCGACGTGAGAACCTCGTCCAAAAGTTCGTCTTCTTCATCTGGAGCGTCGTATTGATGTACACCTTGTGTGGCCTGGGCCCTCCTAGTCCGACTGGATATTGGCCCAGATCCACGAGCCGCAAGCATGAGATTGTCCACAGACCTCGGCTGGTGATGAGGGAGGGAGTGATGGCGCTTTAAGGTGCTGCTTGGAGACACGTTGTGAGCTGGAGGAGCAGGCGGGATATCGAGTCTCTGTTGTTGTAAAGTCTTGTCGAGTGACTCATATGTGTCCTTGGCAATGGGAGCCGGGGGAACGTGGCTATCAATGACCATCGAGGAGCGTTGACTTCCGAAAGGGCCACAGCCAGCTTGGGCTTCAATGTCGTCGTACGTCGGTGAGATTGGGGTTTGGTGCCTTCCGGAGAACCTCCTGGCTCTCTTACGGAGGTGAGAGAAAAAGCCTTCTTTTTGTGTGCTTGGTGGAGAAGCAAGGCCAGAACCACCGTTCAAGGCGCGCTCGGCCTGCTGTCTGTGGATCTCAGCGTAGTGATTTGTGCTTGAATTGACAGATAATTGACGACCAATCTTCTTGGAGCTTTTCTCCTCGACAGGGAGACTCTTGTTCGAAGAGTTTCCGTAAGCGTCATTGTAAGGTGTCCTGGCCTGGGCAGTGACGGCGTCAGACAAGGGTGAGATGGGTCTGATAGTGGGCAGAATCGGCATCGGAGCAACATTGGATGGTCCATTGGTCCAGGTTGTCCTCTTTCCAGCTGTCGGCTTAGCTTTAATTGTGGCCACCTCCGGTAGCACCGCAACTGGGGGTCGGGGAGCCGGGGCCGGAGTAGGCGTCTCCTTTGGTGTGAATTGAGGCGCGGCGACAGCCTCGGTGCTATCCGAACGACCGATTAGGGATTTTCTGAACCACGAGGGTTTCGAGGAAGTTGGGGTAGAAGTGGTCGAATCCTTTCCACGACCGAGATCTGAGTGCTTCCTTCCAAGTATCCTCGATGCTGAGGATTTAGGCCTAAGAGGGTCGACAGCATCGGCAAAATATTCGTGGGCGAGCGCTTGCGTTGAGGTCGGTCGGTTCTTGGGGTCCCACATTAAACACCACGTCACGAATTGGCTGAGTGACGAAGGCCATTGCGGAGCCTGGAGGATGGTGTCCATCGAATGTGGCGCCATCTTGGGGAACGAGAATCCAAGTTTGCCAGCAAGACGAGTTCCTTCCCTCCAATCCCCACCGCCGACACGAGCTCCGGATTTGTTGTACCAGTTGCCCGGGCTGCCCATAATCTCACACACCCGCCAAACCTGGTCGACCTCATTTCCGCCCGGGAAAAGAGGCTTGAGGGTTGCCACCTCGACAGCCATGGCGCCAACAGCCCAGATGTCGACTGGTGATGAGTACTCTCCTGCCCTCAACAGGACCTCGGGAGCGCGATACCATCGTGTTGAGACATAGGTGGTGTATGGCAATTTAGAGTGCGTCTCACGCGCCAAGCCGAAATCAGCAATCTTGACAGTGTAAGAGGGGGGTGTAGATGGTGGAGTCATCAACGCCGAGTAGCGCCGAAATGAGTTCGTCGAGTCCATGTGCGAAGAGGTTGAGACAAGAATATTTTCCGGCTTGATGTCTCGATGAAAGAAGTTATGGGCGTGGATATGTTCGAGACCTTGCATGATCTGGAACAGGATGCTCTTGACACTGGCGTTATCCAGGCACTTGTGATCCCTCGCTTTCATCAACTGGTACAAATTTCCCTCCATGTACTCCATACAGATATGAAGCTTTTTGCTGAAGGGGTCGAGGAAAATGTCGAGCGCCGGGACGAGGTGTGCATGCGCTGGCAAAGTCCGGAGGAAGACCACTTCTCGCAACTCCAGGCAAGGTGTGAAGGACTCAAATGACTTCTTCATCGTCTTGATAGCGATCTGCAAAATGAGAGAGAAAAAAGTCAATACCCACCTCGCAAAATTGACGATAAAATCAAACTTACCACTGTGCCTCGGCGGACGGTGCTGGTTGCACCTGCGCTTCGCACTCTCGCCAGAACCACACTGCCAAAACTGCCATCGCCAATCTCCTTCAACACTTCAAACCTGTCCTCGAGAGCCATCGCATTGACGCCCGCTGTTGACCCCCGATGGGTCAGATCGTGCGCGACAGTCATGGCGTAGTATTCAATCGTGTCAGTTCACGGCCGCAGGCCCTAGAATCTGTCGGTCCCGAATGCTAGATGAGAAAGATCGAAGCTTGTTACACGTCAACCCGCATGCCCGAGCAGGTTTCGACGGGTTTAGCTTTGTGGAGAGGGCTCTCTGAAAGAGCTATACACTATTCTTGGAACATCCAGGGGATCAAAAAGCAAGGTGAATGTCGTGGTAGAGATTGCCAATTTGCTTCTCCTGTAGTCGGTCTCTGGTGGTCGCAGCTGCGCAGTACTATGCTTGGATTGGCGGCGGAGCAATCGAGGCAAGGCGGCAAAGCTACGCTGCGGAAGGAGGGCTGGCGATAATTAAGACAAGAAGGAGTGGACGAGATTACTCTCGAAGTTAAAGAGCGACGCGAAGAGATTGAGATGATGGATCGTGGTAGACAGGGCCTGAGGAGGAGTTGGTGAGGTCTGTCGTGGATGCCTTAAAGGGTTCGCAGGCGTGACAGCAGGCTAGCGTGGGTTGATGCAGCAGATGCGAGGACGACGAAGGCGACGACGAACGAGAGGTTTCGAAGAACAACCTGAGAAGTTGTGCGAACTTCTGCTCTGTTCGACTCGGCCGTTGCGAGCCTGGCTAAAGAGTGAAGAACGACAGCGCCGAGATCGTGGATGGTGGGTGAGGGGAGAGGGCGAAGCTCGGTTCGACAGCGACGAGGAATAACTGCGGAAGGCTTCCCGCTGGGCTGGATTACTGTAGCGAGCTCCCGCCTTGCCGTCTGTAAGGTCCTGGACTGCGACCGGGCCAACTGCCTCTGTCAAAGTCTTGTCGCAAAACTGTCAATATCACACTCGGCTGGAGTGATTGGACCAGAGTATCGGGAAAGGGGCCGATTGCTTCATGGGTTGCATAGACTGGAAGAAGAGAAAACAAAACGGCGGGCTTCTCTTTTTTTGTTCAATCATCGGATTGGAAAGGGGAAGGACCGCCCCTTGGCTGGTGAGATTCCATAGGTTGTTAGCATGAATCAATGGGGCCGGGGGCCCAGGCTTCTCGAAAACGATAGGGGACCCCAATCTCGCTAGTGATTCGGAGGAGCGGTGCTCTCGAGAGGGTGCAATTTGGGCCAAGAGCCGGGGTCTCCAGCAGGGGGTAAGAAAGAAATAGCCGTCGCACTCACCAGAAGAAAATTTCACAGACCTTCGGGTTGCCTGCGCTGGGATCAAAGTTGCGCTCCCGGCGGCTTACAAGACAAAATTATCGCCTCTTCAGGTGTTAGTAATCCGAGTGTGAACAACAAAATTACCAGAAACGAGGAGAGTGGGAGAGTGGGATGCAAAGTTTCCAGAAGACGGCGGCGTGGAGCTCAATGTTATTTCCAGAGCAGCCTATATTTTATTCGCTGCAGTCTGTTACGGTTGCCCGGCTCCGCTTTCCCAGGCTGGGTGTCTATGATGGAACTGGGGAGCTCCTCAATGGGTAGCGTCTTGGGGATGTCGGCTGTTGCCAAGCCGAGGGGCAGGGTACAACAGAGGAGTTTTGTTATCATCACGCAGGTACTCCGTATTCTGGTCAGCCTTCCGGGCGCCGCGATGCGACGATGATCCAATGAATCGGAAAAGCAAAGAAGGCTGCCGTCGCAACCCAAAATCGTTCCAGGGGATTGGGTAATTGGAAGAAGGGCAGTCAAACCGGCAACTAGTAATCTCCTCAGTGGCTGTTGAACCTGGCGACGGTAGTCATTCGACGGGGGCATCAGAGGTCGGTCCCACAGGTCCCGGTTTGTTAGCTCAAACGGGGAATCCGCCTCCAACTGGGAGGGCTAGCAAAGCATCCGACGAGGACAAAAAATACGGACTGCTCACAAGAGGGGCGGCCAACGACACAAAACAGAGCGGGGCAGACTCCTGTCTCAGGAGACATGACGGTAAGGCCCATCGCGTCCTGCAACGCGGAAGAGGCTGCAAAAGCCAAACAACGTGCATGAAAGACGTCCGGCTCGCTGATGGAACCTCTCTGGAAAGCAATAACAAACTGGTGCTAATTTACCAACCCAACTCCCATGTCCTCGAGGCTCTCCACAACGGGCACACTATGCAAAGGGTGGAAGTTTGGTTTGTTTCCGATCACACAACCCTACCCGAATCGCTGTCTAGGTTGCTTTCGTTGAAGTTTGGCTGTGGAAACGGCATCCCGGAGGTGGTTGTGTGGAACCGCACCGGCCTAACCATGAGGTCGCTCCAGTGTTTGCCAGTGCTGCATGTCCACCTCAGCTTGCAGGGTGGATGTCGCTCGATGTGCAGGTACATTTCCTCTTTCGTTGTCGCGTTCTCTCTGGCCTTGACTCTTTTAAGCTTCGCAGCAGCATGCTGCAGCCAGCATCATTGGGCCGTTACCGCCGAGGGTCGTGCCGTGACGGCTCCAGCTGACGCGCTGTGACCCGCTGCACCGGGCATTCTGGTCAGGGTGACTCGAGACGCCATCAAGTGACGCACGTCCCGACGCGAGAATGACGGGAAGCGGGGGAAGCCTGAAGATAGCGTCGAGGTACCCGGGACCTGGTGGTCTTGGCAGAGCAGCGGCCAAGTGGGAGTGGGATGGAGCGTGAATGAGCCATTGAGCAACCCCAGGTCTTCTCGACTTCGCGGTTGCCAGTATTCGGCACAAAGATCCGTCTCATTCTCCCATCCGACATGACTCGATCATGAATCTGCGCAATAGCCTGAAATCACTGCGGTGCTAGGCACGCTTTCTCTCTCGTTTTGGCTTTTTGGAAGATGTCGCTCGAGTCGCGACTGCCGCCCATCGTGTCATTTTCTTTCTTTCTTGAGGAGCAGGCAGGCTCGAAACGAGCCTCAATTCCAAGCCACAGAGGTCCAACCCCCGGAGGCTGGGAGGTGAAAAAACCTGGAATGCATCTCTTTTGACCCAGCAGACGAGCACCAGTGGCCGTCTGCCATGGCCGGGGAGCGCTTCCGAGGACTGGCTCGCTTCTATGCATCGACAACCGTGAAAATTGACTCCGTCCTTACGTACCAAAAGGTCCAAAACAGAGGTTTTCAACAGAAAAACGCACGCCCCGCAGTGACGGCAGTCACGGCAAGCTCGGAGCTATGGGACGCCCGCGCTTGTTCCACCTTGATGAAGATGCATTTCCCTCAAGGTCAGAGACGCGGCGGGCGTCGATAAAACCCCTCGAGGGTCGAAGCGATCAATGGGTTCATGCGGGCGGGGTAGGGAGGTTGCCTTGACCTCTTTCTGGCCCGGGCAGGAAAGAACCAGCATTCAGACCAGAGATCGTCCAGAACACGTTGAACTTGGTAGGTAAGAGCAGAGAGGAAAACGCCGTGTGATGGACAGGACACAGCATGAGCATGGACCTCGTCCACATCAAATCAGGCTGTGATTGCCTGTGGACAGTGATGCTGCCGGTCTCCTTTTCGCTGCATTGCGCCGCGCCCCGTCTCACCCCAATGGGGCAAGCGGCTGTCTGAGAGGTTGTCTGGCGCCTGGCGCCTAGCTTCACCACAAGACGAGGCAAAGGTCTCTCCAAACCCAACGACCTCGCGGGACTTTGAGATACAGAGATACAACTATTATTTCCCCATCTCGTGTAGACGTTTGCTGTGCTTCTTTCTAGCCATCCAGGACTCCCGTCGGATAAAATCCCGTCATTCGGCCGCCTCGTCTCTAAATGATGATTTTTGCTGACACCCCGCCTACCTCGGACAGAATTATGTGTATGGATCCAGAGGCTACTGAGCAAATGAGAGAGGCAAAGGTCCTGATTTGAAAATAGACAAAGCATATCCCAACCGCGCTCGCGTCCGCCTCTCCGTTCCGTCTCCTGCCTCTCTGCTTTGCGACATGAGATCTGGCCTCGACAGCAGGTTTTAGTCCAACTTCCCTTGCTCTTGCCCAACTCTTGACCCCTTCCTAGGTATCCAAGTACTCTACACAAGGAATTCTCAACGTCGCCGACAACATACCGTCTCGATGTTACGTGTGGCATATCGCGCCATGGACCTCGGGAGCGAAGCGGCACGTCAGAGAATGATCCATGGGGCGTCCTAACCCATTCTTACCGTCCTTCGATCTTGTTGTATCTAATTGACCAATCTTGAATATGCAATACCCATGGCGAACCTCAAAATTCCCAGATACCTAGTGCGGGCGTCTTAACCCACTCACATGACACCAGATCCAGGAACTCGATATGTCAAATCTCCATCTTCTTCCCTTTCTAGTGCCGTTATAGCCACACACCGTTACCCGAACCCCATCTAGAGTGTCTCCAAGGTCCACTGCAACGGGCCCAGCCCTAGTGCCGTTCAGACTCGAGGATAACCAAGCTCACAGAAAAAAAGTCGTGGGGCCTTGTACCGTGGTTGTTGAGGTGATTATGATTGACCAAGAAGAGTGTAGCGGGTCTTGCAATTCGGATCACGCTAGGTATTCGTATAACATATTGATTAGGAGCTCCGCTTTAGAAGCCTTGGAGAAAGAAGAAATGAAAGCTGGCCCAGATATGAGTGAGTGTCTCCATGCCCGAAATCGCCGGAAGGTCCATATGCAACTCCACAAAACCTCTCATCAAATGCCCGGTGACTCCATAGGAATTCTCCACTCGATCCAAGGATATCCCGACTCTCAAATGTTCTCACCTAGCCCTGACTTGCCTAGAACAAAACCTGTGATGCTTCTAGCCTCTACCAACGCCGTGGTAACCATTCTGAGGCATGTATCACCCCTGGTAGCCCAAACACCGAAAGCGAACGCCTGATCCAAGAATGAACGCAGATTCGCACCTACACTTTCAAGGCAAATGAGATCCATGACACCGCCCGACCGTTTACGGCCTGACGCTTGCGCCGATGCCCCTGCCGTAATACCAAACGGTCTCCGTCCATCGGCCCAGCCTGACTCCCACGATCGCCTTTGCGTCCAGCTTCAATCGGCCGCCCAGGGCCTCTTTCAACCGGTCATATCCAACCGAGTCCAATGACCATTCCACGGGAAGTTTGGGAGTCAAGGTCTCCCCTGGAGGCGCTGCAAATGGCAGGTCATATTCAATACGCCCGATGGGCTCGGTGTGGTTGTAAATTGCTGTTGCGTTGACCCGGTCTATGTATAAGGTGTTGTGCTCCAACGGCGAAACAAGGAGAAATGTTGCCGTTGACGAGAAGACGTGAAAGGTAGCATCGCGAATGAAACGCGTTCTTTCATCCTCATCCTCCCCTGGCAAGCTCAGCCTCGGAGCAGATACTGTAATATTGAGCTTCGAGAGTGCCTCCCCAATCAGAGGTTTGGCAGGAAAACTGTCACGGTGGGTTTTGATCGTAATACTGGTGTTGTAACCGGAAATGTACTGCGAAAGAAGGTTTCGTCCTCGGGTGCGGCCATCTGCACCCCCCATCGAAGGGTTCCAGGTGGCTAATACAATCACGTTCGTATTCTCGCCATGCCTGATATCCAGATTTTTCGCCATGGCTTCGCCAACGACAGTTCCATTGCTAAGAACATGGACACTGATAAACGGAATATGTGCAGAGTAGGGTGAAGGGTTTGTGAGGTTTGCCATTGCCTTGATGGATACCGACCCAGGCGTTGTTCCAGTTACCTCGACATTTCCAACCTTTGGCGCAAATGAGCCCAGCAAATTTCCCGGGAGAGCTATGAGACAATACACCAATCAGTTCCAGGAATTCATATCGACAGAAATATCAAAGCTGTCGAGCCGTTGGGGAAGTCGACTGACAAGTTACCAAGGGGACAGACGTTTGAGTGGGATTTTCCCCTGCGCGGGAACTTCCTTGATGACAAGCTCACCCAATATCGTTTCAACGTTGACGTCCACAAGAGCTTTGATGTCGAGGAGAATATCCCGCCCCCCAAACAACAGCGCTTGGATAACTGCCGTCAAGACATCACCGTCTGTGACGTTGAGGGGTACATTCTCCATGCGGGACCAAATCTCCAGTGTCGCCTCTTTTTCCTTTCCAGCAGGTTTCTGGGTTGAGTTGGCCTTTTGCCACTTATTTCGAAGATCAAGCTGCCCCAGTTCCTTGCTCTGATAAAAGACCGTTGCGTTCGCTTTCACGCCCGTAACATTGAGGCTGAAGTTCAGCTCGGGAGGGACAGCCGCCTGGGCTACAATCGTCCCGGAGACCTTAGGATTTGAATCGGGATCATCGGGGTCGGCATCAGGATCGGGAAGCGTGAAGTGTACATCTGTTAGCGAAAAGCTGCGGATCAAATTATCAAGTGACCGCCCTGGGAAAGGCACTGGAACCGCAATGTTAGAAAGAATCTCCGTAAGCCATCCTGGTGCGTCCACAACTGGCGTTTTCTGCCCGCGCACATAAACAGTTGCAGCCTCGCCACCAATGTAGTCTTTGAAGAAGAGGTCTAGCGGCGACGATTCAGTTCCGGGGCATGTTCGGGTTAAAGACTCGGGAAGTTCTCTAACAATGCCGTGGGCCGTAACGACAACTTTCGAGCGCGGTCGTACAGACACAGGCCTGGTCACAGCAGAGGCGACGAGTATATGGGGATCGTACGGGCTGCATCCTGGTACAAGGATATCGAAGCCGAGCTTGGGAATTTCCAACGAAATGGGGTGCTCATTGAAAGCCGTGATCGACAACTCGGCCGCCATCACGCTTTCGGCACCTCCCGGTAGTGGTTCTTCCTGGAAATTCATCTCGGTGATGTTATACGCAGGGAGTTGGGGTAATTTGTTGGCTGCACATATTCATCAGCGAAACGGCTTATGACGAAGATGAAGATGATTCGGGATTGTTAGAACAGGGTCTTCTGCCCAAAATACAGGGATGCAAATGAACGGTAGAGAGATTGACCTTCAAATGTCAAGGACTCGGAAACAGTGTGAGTCCCCAGGGGAATTATGCCGGCCTTCAGTTCGACGTCAGCCTTTCCTTGGAGCCGAACTACATCTAGTCTGCCCTCGAGCCACTCATTCGCAATGGTGCGGATTCCCTCGACATTGCCTGGAACGAGATCGGCAACAAAGTCCACCGCGGTGTTGTGCCCATCCTGTACGCTGACAGTCAAAGGCGGGACACTGGCCGTACCGAGCAGGATATTGTCATACTCTGTGAGGTAGACACTGATCTTCGTCCTCTTCGTCCCTAGCCTCCCAACGAGCCAAGTTGTGACGCGACCCACCCTCCTAACATGCTCATTCTGCACACGCTGTCCATCTAGTCGAAAATTCGCCTGCACCCTCGCGCGGACGCCATCGGCGGTGATGGATTCGAGAGCCAAATTGGTGGGTTCTATTACCAGTGCTTGCTTCGCATAATCCTCGACAGCCGCAGGGACAAAGAAGGCGACAGTCATCACTGTGAGGGCGAAGGCAGCCAACGCAATCATTGCGATGATTGAGGGCCATCTGCTTGGTTTTGTATTGAGCGATTTGGTAGAGGCACCATCTACGTCTTGAGATGCCGTGGAGCCAGTGTCGACACGGCGAATCTCGTCTTGTGTCCCATCGTAGCGGGGTGTCGCAGTTGAGTTCGAAAGTAGCGGGGTAGACTCCAGGGATTCTGTATCTTCTACTGAAAGGGCGGCGTTCCGATTCGAGAGGAGAGGAGACCTCTCAGAGGCAGACATGATAAACTGCAGGCCGACACTTGGCGCGACGGGGCTGGCGGTGATGATGTCGCTCGCCGATCTGTCCTGCCTACGACATGGCAGGGGGCAGGGCACGAGCGGACAGTGGATTCGACGATAGCAAAGCAACTGACTGTCGTCAGTTCCTGGGTCAGAATTCGAAGAAACGAGCGGGCGGTCGGGCGAGACCCAAACTTATAACCGGATGGTATCGCGGTTGAGTATTCACGTTGCCAGTTGCAAGTTGGAAGATGCAAGTCCTGTCAGCTTCGCCTAGGTAGGTCACTTGAAACCTTACGCGGATCGAGCCGTGCAGAGGCATCCACGCACTGAGCGTGCTGTGATTGGCCAGAATTTGAAGGCGGGAAGTACAGGTACCGACGTCGGGTGGGTCCGAGAGGAACTGTAAACAGTCACTCCCCCATCCAACCAATGGTCAGCAGCTTCGATTTTTTCCTGCTCCATGACATGTTCACTTTCTGTGGTCAAGATAGTCGTACGAAGCCCTGTTCGTATTGATCCGAATTAGCGACTAAACCAGAGTGGCGGTTCTTTGTATAGATACAATTTGGTAGTTCTGAGGAAATTTAACAAGCCCTGTACTCCGTAAAATAAGTGTAGCACTACCAGTGCAACTTTGGAGTTGGACCCTCACCTAGCCAAGAACCAGGGCATGCAAGGTAACCTCGACAGCATCCGGCCATTGACTCACAAACATCGACCATCCCGGTCTTCAACCCATCTCAATTCTTGCATTGAACGTGTATCATTCGCTCAATTGGTAGGTCTGGGTGACTAGACAGCGTCTTTAACACTTGTCTGCTGCTCCTGGCGCCTGAGCTCACCTATTCAAACCTCACCGCCAACATGCGTCGAGCTGCTTTCCGCAACATCCACTCGGTCGCTGGCCAGCTCCAGTCCCGGCCGCCCCGCCATCTCACCTCAATTAGCGATCTCAGCCCCGCGGAGATAACCAAGCTAGTCCTCAATGCCTCATCCTACAAATCCGCGGTTAAATCCGGCCAAACACCAAAGTCGCTGTCCAATAGTTTGGCTGGGCAAACCGTTGCAATGATGTTCAGCAAGCGGAGCACCCGGACACGCGTATCAACCGAGGCCGCCGTAACGCTCATGGGGGGTCATCCCATGTTCCTGGGCAAGGACGACATCCAGCTTGGTGTAAAGGCCCCCTCGCCAAGGGTTTGAGCAGCTTTCTGACGGCTCTACAGGTTAACGAGTCTCTTCGTGACACCTCTACTATCATCTCGTCCATGACCTCCTGCATGGTAGCTAGAGTGGGAGCCCATTCAGAAATCACCGGTCTGGCCGAGTATTCCTCTGTGCCTGTCATCAACGCCTTGTCCTCAGACTTCCACCCGCTTCAAACCATCGCCGATTTACAGACAATTTATGAGGCCTTCCCTGGAACTACGCCGACCCCGGCCAGCCTTGGTCTAGAGGGACTCAAGGTTGCATGGGTTGGTGACAGCAACAACGTGCTCTTCGACCTGGCAACTGGCTGCGTCAAGATGGGCATAGACATTGCTGTCGCCGCTCCCGAAGGTTACGGCATCCCTGATGAGATGCGTAGCGTAATTGCCGGTGCAGGCAAAGATGTCCCTTCCCCGGGCAGGCTCGCCGAGACTACGATTCCCGAGGAGGCAGTCAAGGACGCCGACATTATCGTCACCGATACGTGGATCTCGATGGGCCAGGAGGCTGAGACGCAGAAGCGCCTCAAGGCGTTTGCAGGTTACCAAGTTACGAATGAGCTTGCCAACCGCGGTGGGGCCAAGCCCGGCTGGAAATTCATGCACTGCTTGCCTCGCCACCCTGATGAAGTTGATGATGATGTCTTCTATGGCCATAGGTCTCTCGTCTTCCCCGAGGGAGAGAACAGACTGTGGGCGGCTGTTTGTAAGTTAGGTTATCCCTTCTCACTTCTGCTGATATCACTGACGCTATGCAGCCGCGTTGGAAGCATTTGTTGTCAACAAGGGAAAGATCCTTTAATTAGACCGCAGTAAAAGTGATAGCCATGAATCCCAGGTTGTTGTCTTAGATAATAGACTTGGTAATTTGGATTCAGAACACCATGCCATTCTAACAGATGTCTGATCAATCAAGTGTCGTACAACATTGCCATTGCGGCTCAAGCCAATGAACAGGCCAAACCATCCATCCTTCTCTCTAGCCGGGCGGGAGCTGGCTGATGTCAACAACATCGTCAGCCTCTTTGACCTGACTTTCCTCCTCAGGATCGTGCAGAGGCGAGCGAGGAAGAGCCATGAGTCCAGTACGGGCCGACTCCAGGATGCCGAAGGGGGCTATCAGCTTCAAGAAGGAGTCTATCCTCGAGGGCTTCGCGGACCTTAACGGAGTTAGCTGGTAAACTGAGTTTCGGAGTCGATGTGCACCTACACTTCGACAATACAGCTGTTCGTGCTGATATCCAGCACCTTGCCTCCAAATTGGTGGGCGAAATACGTAATGCTTTTCAGATGCTCGTGCTTGTGACGCAGGGCTTCGCTTGCGACCAGTCGGCTTGGGTGAAAATCGTGGGCCGACTCATCGAGGGCCGCCTCGGTTGCTGCCTCCGCGTTCGCCTCAGCACGTTGGGAGACATCAGCGGAGATCTCGCGATGATGGGCCAACAGCTCCTCAAAATATTCAGGTCCGAGAATGTTGATCTTGGCTAGGAGCAGTTCCCTCTGAACCAGTGCCGAGCCAGTGTAGTCAAGGACAGCCCAGACGGGCACCAGATCCTCCACTTGCCTACGAGCTTGCTCAACGACACCGTCCTGTCCCGTGAGCACTATTGTCATGCGGGAAAGATCCTCAACCTCGGTGCTGCAGACGACGAGCGAGTCGATGTTGAAACCACGGGCGGCGAGGATACCTGAGACACGCGAGAGGACACCGGGTTCGTTCTGCACGAGGCAATTGAGGATATGTCGTTTTGGGGGGGCTGTAGACGGCGTCGGGGTCTCGTAAAGGATATTGGAGACGGCGGCTTGAGCGGACCACGAGGGAGGCGCATCAGCCGTGGGCAACGGAGCTTGGCGGCGTCGGATGGCCTTGTAGGCGATTGCCGAGGTCGAGCTAGACTTGTGGGAGTGGTGTCTGATAGCGAGGGAGGCGGCAAGCTGTCTGGCCAGAGGCGAGTCGCGGGCTCGTATCGACATCCCACGCCCCGAGGCGGAGACTAGAAGGCTGCGAGAGGCCATCTGACAGAGGGAAGTGGCAAGCCGGCCACAGGATCCTGCGGAGGATGGAGAATGAACGAAAACAGGGCCCAAAAACATGTAGTCTAGTACAGGATACTAGAATAATGGGTTCCCTGGCTGGTGATATCTCTACCGTGCTTGGCGTGAGTCACCTATGCACCACCACAGAGAGAAGAAAAGTTTGGGGCCGATTCGGCGATGATGGTGCTGTGAGCCTCCTCAAGCTGACCGCCGATTCCCGGACTGTGGAAGACATGGGTGCCAATTGACCAATCCTAGACACTTTTAGTCAGGGCTCCACTGTAGTGGAAGTCTAAATGAATGCAATGTCACAAATTCAATCGCCGAGGTTATCGCTCTATCAGGACGCAAGGCTTGCGCAGGTACCAGTACCCGGCGAAAGAGAGGCTTTTCAATTGGCTCGCTGTCGTGCTTCCCCACCTTTCTTGGCTGGTGAGCCACAGCTGAGCCTTGTGGTGAGACCTAGGTTGCCCAAAACTTTGGCGCATTCACTTCGTTCGATTGACAACCACGACAGCGTCGACTCTACGGACCATAAGTTTTTTGGACGCGCAGCTCAGAAGATCCAGCTGCATCAATTTCCAATTTTCAAACACCCCTGCCCAGTGCCAACCACCTGCCTCGAGGCATTCTACCGACAAGATGGACGACACGGAGCGACGCAGCGCAAAGAGGTCTCGCTTTGACCAGACCGAGCCTGAGCCTCGAAGGGCCTCTCGTTTTGACCGAAGATCTCGCTCACCCCCTGCGCGGAGAACCGAGAAGTTTGACTCGGGTCGCGACCGCAGTCCTCTATCCAAGAACCGCGACAGCACAACCCCTGACGTCAAGTCTCCTGTTGACCCTGCCGCCGCTGCTGGTATGCTACTTCCGCTGATGCTTGTTGTTTCGTCTCTCACCTGCCCGACAGCTGCCGCCGCCGCGCGGATCAATGCCCAGCTCCAAGCCCGCAAAGGGATCCAACATGTCGATGTCCCTCCGGTCAGATCAGCTTCCACTTCCAGTAAGGATGGGAACGTGGCTGCGAACATCAATGGCGAGATGTACATCTCAGATGGGGACTACATCAAGGACATTGAAGTGAATGACTTGCGAAACAGATACCTTCTGACAAAGGGGGCGACACAAAAAATGGTAAATGACTCCTTGTGTACACTGATCCTCCATCAGCACTCCGGCTACACCCCGGTGGTCTTCCTCAAGTACTTGTTGTCGTCGGGGACAGTCTTGCTTACTCTGAGCATAGCTCGTCCAGGCCCACCCTCGTTTGCATCTGCTGACCTCCGTTGCTTGATATAGATCAAAGATGAGACTGGCGCCGGTACGCCCCACCTTTCACCACCGCTATTTGTTTGGAGATTTTTTCATTGACTTGAGTCCCATCGAAGATGTAACTACTCGTGGAAGCTATTACCCCGACAAGAGCATGGCTACGCCCACAGTAAGTCTGCTATCTTGTGATGTCATTCGCGGGCTGCTGATACGTCTCATAGAACCCCCCGCTCTATCTTCATGTTACGAGCACCACCAAGGAGGGGCTGGATAAGGCAGTGGCCAAGATTGAAGAGCTCATGAAGCAGGAGCTACCCCAGCTCGTTGATGAGAGACGTTTTCGTCGCCGAGACCAGGAACAACAGCAGGTTGAACGAGATGAGTTCGGCAGGGTAAGTAAGGCTGGTTTTTGATGCGACTGCGAATCTCTAATGAACCCAAACAGCGTAAGTGGCCCGAGGAGCGAATTACCATAGGTCTCGAATCCGTGCCTGGTTTCAACCTACGAGCTCAGGTTGTGGGCCATGGTGGCGCCTATGTCAAGCACATCCAGCAGGAGACTACCTGCCGTGTGCAAATCAAGGGCCGAGGCTCCGGCTACGTCGAAAATTCGACGGGCGTAGAGAGCGAAGACGACATGTTCCTCCATGTTACGTGAGTCTGGCCACCCGTTCAAACATGGTCTTGATGCTAATGATGCCTAGCGGCCCCGACCCTAAGATGGTTGAGAAGGCCAAAGCACTCTGCCAAGATCTGCTGGCAAACGTCAGAGAGCAATATGAAGAGTTCAAAAGCCGACCGCCGCGTGGCTATGGGGGATCTGGCGGCTATGGTGACCGTCACAACCACGGCAACAACAACTCTTACCAAGGCTACAATAATAACAGCCATCACCATAACCAAGCAAATAGTTACAACTCGCCTATCACTCCGGCGGCTGGTTCCGGGTCACCTACCACAGCTTCGGGCGCCGCTGCATCTGCCAATGACTACGCTGCACAATATGCCCAATATTATGGCAGCGCTGACCCCTATGCCGCGTACGGGGGGTACCAAGCATATATTCAGTATTATCAGTCGTGGTATGCAGCCCAGCAAGCCCAACAGACTGGTGGTGTTTCTGCTCCGCCGGGTGCCTCGTCGACACCTCCTCCTCCTCCCCCATCCGAAGCTGCGCCGCCGCCTCCTCCCCCATCCGCAGCTCCTCCCCCACCCCCGCCGTCAGGTGGTCCTCCAGGAGCTGGTTCGTACGGAGCTGTAAGTCTTTGTGCAGTCTTGTGACCATAGTATCTTGCTGACGGTCATATGTAGGTACCTCCTCCTCCTGGTATATAGCAACAACACTGCTGTAGGACCGGGCTTCTTGGTGGTTGCTCAGATGTATTGGTGTTCGATTGGGGGTGGAAAAAGGGAGGGATGGCGTATGAGAAAGGAACGGCGTGTTTTGTCAGGTTGATCAACAGGCTTAGGCTGGGTTGAGGGTAGTCCGACCTCCGTAACAGGAAAACTAAAGAATGTAATATCCGGATTGTCTTGAACTTTGCAACTAGTGCACCTCTCGGGCTCCGTTGATGTGCTCTGCTATCACTTACCTTATCTCCTATGAAATGTCCCTAGTGCAATCCCTCAGCAGAATCGGTGACGGGGTGTTCTTGTGGCAATGCCAAAGCTGAGCAATGACAATGAAATCTCTCTGAACAGTACTTGTAGAGTTGTTCAACATTGACTTCCCTCCCCGTTATCTAGGTTGTCCGTGCACTTACCCCGCGGCTCTCAAATGGCAGCAAAGACCCGTGCTTGGCCAAGGTCCCCCACCAACGTCATGGTTTACAATGAGCCATCAGCGCTACCCTTCTACGCATGATGCGGCCAAAGAGCCGCACACTGTATCTCTAAAAGTCTTGCGGTATGTGACCGATATTCAGGACTCAGACCCAAACTAATTGCTCACTGGCAGGCTATCGCGACCGTCTTTAGTCACGCAGTTCCCTCTCTTGCCGGCCCTGTCTCACTCCTCCTCGGGCGTTTGGTCCCCGCCTATCCCAGCGTCCCTCGCGTACAATCCATCGCCCCTGGGTAGCAACAGCGACCCCGATCTGAACCCGGATCCCTTCGTTCTCAGTCCTATCGTCAACCTGCCCCCATCGTTCGGCTCGGCCTACGTCGGCGAAACCTTCAGCTGTACCCTCTGCGCCAGCTACGATGTCCTGAGCCTCCTCCCAGATGTGGGCGCCAGCGAGCCCCCCACTCCATTGGCCCCAACAACTCCGTCTGCCTCGCCGACGAAGACTATCCGTGACGTCCGCATCAAGGCAGAGATGAAAACCCCCTCCTCCACCGCTGTTACGCGCCTCGACCTCCTTGCCGCCGATACAGATTCCTCTACCGCAGACCCAGCTGCAGCAGAGAGAGGCGCTGATCTCACCCCCGGCGCGACAATGCAGCGGATCGTCAACTTTGATCTGAAGGAGGAGGGGAACCACGTGCTTTCTGTCACAGTGAGCTACTACGAGGCTACGGACGTAAGCGGGCGGACGAGGACGTTCAGGAAACTGTACCAGTTTATCTGTAAGGCGTCGCTGATTGTGCGGACGAAGCCGGGGCCGTTACCAGCAGGTCCAGGGGGGCAAAGGAGGTGGGTGTTGGAGGCACAGCTGGAGAACTGTGGGGAGGACGTTATGCAGTTGGAGAAGGTGGCGTTGGATTTGGAGCCTGGGTTGACGTATATTGACTGCAATTGGGAGGCCAGTGGGAGTGAAAAACCGATCCTACATCCGGGTGAGATTGAGCAGGTGTGTTTTGTGGTGGAGGAGATGCTTGGACCGGATGGGACGGGCGCCAAGGAGCAGGAGGATCGGGTGGTTTTCGGGATACTAGGCATCGGTTGGAGAGGAGAGATGGGGAATCGTGGCTTCTTGTCTACAGGGAAGTTGGGCGCACGTCATGTGAAGCCAGTGGGAAGGAAGTTGGTGTAAGGTCAGCAGACTCAGCGTGGTCAAGATCTGGAGTTACAAGACGGTGGGTATGGAATGGCTTTATGCTGCGCACGTCAGGTTTCCTCTTGGGGGTTGAGACTCTAGATGCCATCAAGCATAATGCAGCCTGCACAGGACGGTCATGAATTCTGGTAACTCGGCTGGTCAAAGTGAAGTCGGGCAGCGCAGCTGAACAGTCATAAGAGGCAGTGGATGAAAGAGGTTTTGTTCACACAGCCTCGAAACCCCCAAATTGGAGCTTTCTTCCACCCCTGGCTCTTCTTCACGGCACCGAGCGTGACTGTGACTGAAGATGCTCTGGATATTACGCACAAGACCCGCCATCTCGTCTCCCGAGGACCCGACCCAGCCCGAGGACGTAATTCCGGGACAATTCGCGCCTCTATACTTCCAATTTCCAGCTTACAGCCCAACTGTTTTGAAGTTTCCCTCCAGCCCCGGCATGACAGGCTGGGCATGACGGATGAGTGCCCAAGCAAATGCTGAATTATTTCTGGTGCGATATATATGAGGTGAAAAGCTCGTCCCGGGCCTAGCACTTTGTCCCTGAACCGTTCCGTTTCGTGTGAATCGTTTTAGTGTCTGATAACTATAGTGTACGTAGCTAGAATGCAGAATCGGCACGGGCGGGTAAACCAGATTTTGGGAAATGGATGGCGCTCTTAGGTCTGGTCCCGGCCTCTATGTACCCTACCTACGTGGCTACTCCACTCCAAGGCGGAAGGCTGAAAAAAAGCAAGATGCGTGTTGTTCCGTTGCAATGTATTGTATACATAGTTACACGCATCATCTAGATAATTACCACATACAAGATGCCTCCCAATGTTGAAAAGAATAGTTTGCGCGTGATTGGGTGGTTTGGCAAGGAGACAGACTTACCTTGCAAGACCGTCATCGCAATCCACGGCGTTGTCCCTTAGAGCTGATGATAAGGCTCTCAGGGGAACAGTGGTTGAATGTTTGCGGTGGGAGCGATACATAGCTTGACCCAGAGTGGCAGGAGCCGGACTGTGAACTGCTCATTATTTTGTTAAACATCTGGCCTCAAGCCCATCATCATCTCAGGTGTGATACAGGTACGCCAACACTCGCTCGGTTGTGCTCCCTGACTGGGCTCACTGGCCTCTGTTGAGAATCATACCAAGATGTTGTCAAGTGGTATCCCGAACTTGATTTCCAGGGTGCCGCTCCCTTTATCGAGATTCGACCCCTTGCAGCCCTGAACCTTCAACCCACAGACACCCACTAAACCACCACAACTGACGACGAGGGATCATCCTGAGATGATTATCCAGGGAAACATCATTGCCAACAAAACATGGAATCCTTGTCTTCACACCTCAAAGTCTACCTGAGGGCATGCATGCAAGCTCAGGGGTGAGCCCCTTGCAAGCTGCAACGCGAGAAGCTCTGTATTGCCGCAGGCAAGCTGCGCATCAGGTACATGTAGATTGTGGATGATAGGTTGAAGAAGGGTCGGAGAAGTCCTTAGCGGTGCACTGCATCTCATCTTTGCCTGCCCAACCGGGAGGCTATCCTGCACTTGACACTTAATAACGAAGACCAATCGATCGATCAACGTCCCCCACCTCTCAAAGTTGCCAGTGCTGAGCTATAATGTGTTCGCCCCGGAGTTCTGCAAACGAGGCTTGCCAGGCAAGCAGGCGTGAAGAGGAGCCATGTGGCACGTGTCCCGCCGGGTTGCTTGAACTCTTTGTGTTGCGTGACACGACTTCTCAACGCATGCCTCAATGGGGTACAATGAGACTGGCCGGAAAATCATGGCTGCAGACGCATGGTTACCTTGAAGCTGACCGCAACTCCAGAGAGGTCTATCCGGTTGCAGTGCGTCGCAACCCGTCGAAACATTAATCATGAGCCGCAGCAAGCACACTTCCTGATGGTGAACGCCATGCACGCAGACAGCGAAGGAACAATTTGGGCTTGGCGTTGAACCGAGGAGTGGTCCGAGGTCGAGCGGTGCATCGATCGACAAGGGTCTTGCTGTTCTTGGATGAGCGGGAGGTGGAGTGAAGATTGGAATCGGGGACGCGGAGCGCCTCGTGTTGGACGGAAACCGCCTGAAGTCTCAAGATTAGGTGGGCGACATTTTAATTTTTGGCGAGATGGGAGGCTGCTTTTCCCGTCCCGTTGGAGGGGTGTCAACCCGGGAGAATGATCGGGCGAGACGCTTGCTGAGTCCGAAGGAAAAAAAAAACAGGTGAGGTGTTGTTGTATTGTATCGAGTTGCCTCGCACGAGAGTGAAAACCCGAAGCGTGTCGCTGCAGTTGGTGCCCATCCATGTGCCTTGGTGGGACATTCCACGACTGATAAAAACGGCGAGTGAGCCGAGGCGCCATGAGTGGGACTTGGCTAGCTCCGTGTCGCATCAGCCCGTTCGGTCAGCATCTTGGACGACACGTACCATGGCGTTGGAGCTGCTCTCCCTGAAAGAATTGAGTGCACCCAAGAAAATCCAAAGCGGACTACAGACACCTTGTATACTATTCTTACCAGGCCGTGGTCTGGAAGTTTGAAGGGCGGAGTCCAGCACAGGGACTAAAATGCAGGGGCGTCAGAGACAGGAGTTGGTGTGCCGCACCTCCTGCAGCCCAATCACTGACGGCCAGGTTCAGGCCTAAATGCAGCTGCACGCAGGAAGAATCCAATGCGGCAACAGACTGCAACCTGAGCTAGAAAAACCACAACGCGGGTCAACGACAACTAACTACTTTGAACTGGGAAGGTTCTTGTTTCTCCTGTCCCCGCCAGGACGGCGGTCCGCCTTCTTATTCTGCCTCCCCGAGCCAAATTGTTATTCTCTGCTCTTTTGCCCCCTCTCGGGGATTTACAGGGTCACCGCCACCCACCTGAACCCACCCCAGGCGTGTTTGCACCCTGATAAAGTTATCCAGTGTATGATAAGGCACCTGTCTCGCCTCTGCTGCTAACTACCTAACCTCCACCCCAACGACATCGAGCACTGAGCACTCCCCTCGGTCGAACTAAGTCACACCTACTGCTCCGGGCCCCCGCTCAAACCCCAACGGCCGCGATTTTTTGCTCTGCCCCCAAAAAAACTAACGGAAACGAAGGCGCCAATTCCTGTCGAGCCGCTCAGAGTTCAACCCCTCCTTGGGGAGCAATTCGGGCCCAGCCAGGGCAGGGATCCTTGGGAGGGAAACAGGCGGGGACGACGGTATCGTCACATTGGCATGTCATGGACAGCGCCTCGACGCCCCTTGCCGACTACTTCTGGATCGCTGGCGTCGAGAGCATCGCATACGATGATGGGCCTAGCCCCCAGCTCGACGACACGATAGCTGAAGATGGAGAGGGCGAAGAGGCCGACTCGTCGGTGGTTTCGACAGGCCGAGCCAAAGCCCGCCATTCTCGCCAGAACTCGGCTAACCGGCTGTCCAACCTGTCCAGGCTCTCGATCACGCCGTCGATCTCGGGAGAAATCCGTACTGTTGACGATGGCGACGGGAACACCAGGAGCAATCGGAGCAGTGCCACCATTCGCCCGCTTCACCCACCCACCGTTAATACCAACGGGGTCTGCAACGGCATCAATGGCAACGGTGGCACCTTCACTGTTGGTCCTGATGGCTTCCTAGTCGACTTTGATTTTGACAAAGCGCTCCTCAAGTTTGCTGTCGAGCGAGAGAACTTCCTGGACGACCTGACCTTCAGCGCTGGCGCAAAGATCCAGTCGAGGCCGCCCATGATCAACCCTAGGACTGAGAAACTGAAAGTAGCCGAAGATATGGACCAGAGCGGGAGAATTAGCCCGTTGATGAAGAGCCTTCGGGGCAGCATCCGTCGCAAGATGAGTTTTAGGGACATGAACAGCGTTAGGAAGCAACCCATAACTCCCAAGCCTGGTAGGTTGTTGCTTGCCTCAACCTACGATAGACAGGTCACTGACTCTCTTTCCTTTACAGCTTCTATTCGAACTTCGAAACGCTTGAGCAACTATAACTCGGTCATCCCACCTCCGGAACCACTCAACACGGACCCCGATATGCACCCGCTCAAGAGGCGGTTCGAGCCTGTACTTCTGGATCGATATCCGCAGCGGGACGCACCAGCAGAGGACCTGGCCAGAAGGGGGAAGTTCCCGGACTATGTTCCCATGTTTGCCTTTCCCAACGATATCCAGATTGTGTCTTCTGACGACCGGCCTCGCACGACTTGGCATGGCTTCACCATGACGTCAGACGACAACTCCAAGATATATGGCATAACCATCATTGTGTGGACAGCGCTAAACGCAGACGTGGCCGATCAGGTCGAGAAGAGATGCGAACTTTGGCGACAGAGGCACATGAGCAACGAAGAGAGAGAGCTAGCCGCTAGCCTAGGCGTACGCCTGGCGGCGGAGCGGGCGCACCTTTCGCAGCTGCTCGCGAAGCTCCCCACGATCCCTTCTGGCCTACCAGCGCGCGAAAGTCTGGATGAACAGATCAGCGCGGTCGAGGAGAAAATAAGCCTCATGACCGAAATGCTTAGGCCGTTAAGGCATGGTGCTGCCTCCAAAATCGACGGCTTAACCGCCGGCGAAACAGGCCTTTGGACACCCCGAGCCTACGGTATCCTTGGGAGAGACGCAACACGGATGACCTTTTGGAAAGAGTGGCTCAGAGCAGTCGTCGTGCCTATGACAGATGGCGCCATCTTGAGGGTCCCGCCAAGCTCACCAAAGGTTGGTCGGTGGCAGCCCCTCGAGCGCTACGTCGTCAACCTTTGCACCGAAGCCTTTAGCCCTCTCAGCTCCAAGACACAAGTCGAGCTGGGCGTCCGTGAGCTCCGGCTGTATGCGCGAAAAGAAGCAGTGAACGAGCTCCCTGGGTCTCGAAATACCGACATTTATGCTTTGTTCAGGTGTCTGTCTCTGGAAAATGTCGTGCTTCTGTTCGAATACGCCATGTCGGAATCTCGCATCATCTTTCTTTCTTCCCACGCAGGCATGTTGCACCTCGCTTGCCATGCCTTGGCAAACCTGTTGTATCCTCTCAAGTGGGCCAGCATATTTATCCCCATCCTCCCAGCAAGGCTTCTGTCGGCCCTCGAAGCGCCCTGTCCGTACATTGTTGGCGTGGAGAGGCGATATGAGAATATCGAATTACCCGAGGACGACTATGTGCTAGTGGACTTGGACAAGGACACCATCGACGCAGCATCGCAAGCTGCCAGCCTACCGAGACAGCACCGGCGGAAGCTACTTTCCCTTCTCCAGATCGCAGCCCCTCACAGACTTCGTTTTGGAGTTGCCACGGGACCGCCTCCATATGCTATAGAGGCATTCCCATATGATGCTTTTTCAGCCGAGAATGGTTCGCTCTTTATTTCCAACACAATGCCAAGCTCTCTGGGCAAGTGGGTGACCCAAAATTCATCAACATTTGGAGATTTGGATGCAGGAGGGAATTCTCGTCCTCCTCTTTTCAATGCCTTCTCGCAGGCCAAGGTCGACTACAGTAAGGTCGACCGGCCGACGACAGGCAAATCAAGTAAAGGTAGTCCGCCATCGTCCGTGTCTCCAATCTCAGTGCATTTTCCGCCAATGCCAACCACGCCCGTGTCGCGAAGTGACTCGGGATTTGCTCAAACACTTCGCGAGAAGCGATCAGGCCACTTTGACGAGAAATCGAGGCGGAGCTCATCTTTCGGAATCGACAAGCATCCCCCTCTGCATAGGCCGAGTCTGCCTTTCTTGAATGGCCATGCCCAGAACCTTTCCATCTCCGCGATCTCGATCGATTCGCAATCCTCGTTCGGAGGCTATGCACCTTCGACATATGCGCAGTCTACCATTGCTGCATCCACTATTATGCCAAACATGATGATTCAGCCGGTACGGAATACCGAGACTACTGTCTGGGTGGAAGGTCACTGCTTCAACTGGATCACCGAGGAGGTCTCCTCGGTCTGCACGGTTTGTGATGAGCGCTCCGAGGGAGACGGGCTCTACAAGTGCAGCGGCTGCGATTGCTTATCACATAGCCGCTGCCTGGGCGTTGTGTCGCTGGTCTGCCCACAAGCATTTCACCCTGAGCGTGTTCGTGCAGCTTTCGTTCGGTGCCTGGCTAGTCTCCTATACACCTACCGAAAGTATCTGGGCCGGCCGACTAAGGATCAGAAGTCCAACGGACAGCAGTATGCCTTTGACATGGATGGTTTCATCAAGAGCTTGCCCTACGACCAGCAGGAGTATGCTGCTATGATGAGAGACACACAAGGTAAGCTGGCCATGGAATGAGATGTATGACTCTGCTAACTCGAGTTAGCTTTTAACGAGTTCATCCACGAGCGCGAGAGGCTCTCTCCTTCCGACCCAGCCATTCGCCTCTTCGATGAGATCATCCTTGCCAAGAAGGCCCGCGGTCGGCCAGCGTTCTCATCGGGGCTTTCAAGACTGTCCACCATTCGGGCGTCCCAATCAATGGGGTTCGCCCCGCCCTCAAGACCGGTTAAGATTCCTACTTACTTAAGTGACACTTCGGATCACCTCTGGCGGACTGCCTCTGTGCCGGTACCGGCTGCCAAGTTCCCTGGGGACTATAGAAGCGTCGTTACCAGGGTGCCAACCAAACTGGACCCTTTGCTGATGAGGGAGCCGCGCGCCATTCAAGGTGTACCACGGCCTGAACCAGGAAAGATCAAAATGACGAGAAAACAAGTCCCGAGCATGTTAGGAGCACCACGAGACTTTACAGTGCCGTCGTAATGGTGAGGGGTTTATATATTCCAACCATCGGGAGAGAGAGTCCTGCTGATATTGAGATTGAGAGAATGAATTGTAATCATGTAAGATATAGCTACATTGTAATCTCGGGTCTTATCTTCCCTTCCTGGTAGTTAATGTCTTGGGAAGGTAGTGGAGTGGGCGTGTGCAAAGG
>Ga0247765_1000353_pt1 | contig 36685 bp, 26 predicted proteins | sample UWRJL106311C6_FD_179949 | JGI IMG/M metagenome (GOLD analysis project Ga0247765, IMG submission 179949) | Plant litter microbial communities from Arlington Agricultural Research Station in Wisconsin, United States - UWRJ-L106-311C-6 | ecosystem: Environmental > Terrestrial > Plant litter >...
GAGTTGTGCTTTTTTTTTTTTTTTTTTTTTTTCACTGGAATGTGATTGATGGTTTACGAGTTTCAAATGTAGGTAGGGGGGGAGGACGATGCATATGCAGCAGAACTAAACGCTAGCCACTATGTCAATACGCTCCTGTTTACTCCAGACAGAGGGTTGGTACCGTTTTACTACCTACGCCCAACTTGAGGCTGAGTTTGTGAATGAAAACTGCAGGACTAGAGCCAACGTTAACTGATGAATCGAAAATTCTTATTGCACAGCCCGAAGCTGCCGGGGATCAATGAGCAAGACAAATTGACTTGGCCTCCGTTTTTCTCGAGATCCCGGCCATACCCATCATCCTTCGATTCAACTCTCAGAAACAAAGTACCCGCACGACAATGTGTACATCAATGGGCTGGGGTCATGTCTGTCCTCGTGCCTCGTTCAGGAACCAACCATGACCAAGCACATGTCGGCAGATGCAAGTCCAACGAAGCTGCTGACATATTAACTAGGACTTAGGGCGGCGTAGCAAAAGTTCCTACTCTCTGGAGCCAGCCGTTGACCCGATAAGTCTTCGGGTCTCCCTTGTGACGTGAGTTGGCACGGTAGTTAGCGTGGTTGCTGAGCCGCTGGGTTCTGGAACCAACTTCTGCCCTTCAAGGCTGGGGTATATGCACATCGGTAGACTGAATGAGAATCCATCCCGGTAGGATTCCAGAAGAAGCTGTGGTTTCTGGGGCCACTAGGCTCAGTGCCGCTTCTTTGCAGCTGACTGGACTGGGCCGCGTCGGTAACAAGTTTCCCCTTGTTGACTCGTCGTATTTGAATGGGGAGGTTGGCGTAGGTATGTTGGATATGTATGTATAGTCTTGACAAGGCCGGGAAACAACCATGGTGTTTCAGCCTCCCGAAGGAAATGCGGGTTGGAACTCAAAACCTTGATAGCCTTGTATGGTTTCATCTGGGGAGGGGATTCAGGTTGTTCTCGGAAGGCGTCAATCGGGTCGTTGTTACGACTCCACGTTCCTGCTTTGAAGGATCGCTAACCGATCAACTAACGCCGTAGGGCGGCAGCCAAGCCAACAGCAGAATTGTGCCGCCGAAACGCACAGCACCTCGGAGGCGTAGCAAGAGGATTTGGGAGTGGGATTGGAGAAGGATCAGTAACTGGGTGCGGCATCCTTTTTAGTGGAAAGAAAATCATTCTGGTTCACAAACTAACTGCATAACCCGCTACCTAGGTAGTCCCGGTTCTTGATTGCGGTGGAATTTTGTCCCCCGGACCGGGGTCGGAGTTATGTTTACCTCCGACATGGTCCGGCAGCGTCCGGTGGTCTCTGCTTCTCGCTTTGTTGTTGACTAGAGTTGCTGAAATGTAACACGATGTAGCAAGTCTGATTGCAACACCTGTGTAAGTCAGCATCGCGTATGCAGGATAAATACCTTAAGGTATCGTAATTTCATGGGATTGAAAGACGTACCAGGACTTCCCGTGGCCCGTCTGGTCGACGAGAACGCCACCACCTAGGCCGCTTCCTCACAAACCGGAGAGCATCTTGCGGTGTCATACCGGTTCCTATCAGCCGTCTTCATAAAGAGACTCTGAAACTTGGTAAATACATTGTTGCGGAAGATGAACTCGCCGCTCAAGACGATGTCACACGGCAGATCCTGAATGACGTGGAGATCGCAGATAAATATCGCCGCCGCCTCTGTCATTAGCTCGGGCCCCCCACTCAAGTATGAGGATAAGCCGGCCGTGTAGGCGATATACTCTTCACGGTCTAGCGACGGTAATTCCTCCTCCCCACAGGGCACATCAAACTTCAGATTCGCCCCAAGGACTGTCCCGTCTATCCAAATGGTAGACCCGCCCGCCAGCTCAACCTCACGCTGATATTTCTCTCCGCGGTGGACCTTGAATCCATAGCGCTTCACAAAGGCACCCGATACGAGCATCAGATCGGAGCCTGTATCGGGCAGCGCCGCTGCAAAGACGCCATTTACGCTGCACTGGATCCGATCCTTAGGTTGCTCATCAAGAAGGAAGAGGCGGTCGCGCTTCCGGATGCAGAGGCGAACGCGTTGGATGATGCGGCCAACGAATTTGGTGAGGGTCTGAGTCTCAGCCAGCAATGGCTTGCCTAATATCACGTCGCAGAGGCTCCTGAGGAGGACGTGAAATTCGCGCCAGTAGCCTTGCTGCTCGCCTTGGAACCGGAAGCTGGCGAATACACACCCGATGCTCTCGACGCGGTTGTTGCCGAGCAGCTTCATGGGCTCTGCCGGGGTCGGCACGACCCGGAGCTTATGGCGTATGGCGAATGCTTCGGAGATGACGTTTACCGACGATCCCCAGTCCGGGAGAGCATTGACGGGCATGGCGCCGTTGAGAGTGCCCGGGCATTCGTATCAGGGAGCGCTGATGAGGTCATTGTCAGTCGGTGACCATGCCTTGATGGTTTTGGCTCGCATGGAATCATGATGTCGCTCCAGCTGCCGCCTGCGCTCCAGCTTGTTGAAGTGCAGACCGCAGACATTGCAGAGTGCCCCGATGCCAGAGGGCCCATCTCTCCATTCGGGAGTATCAATCCGGTTGCAAGAGTGACATCGCTGCTTCGTGAGGGGCAAGTAGATAAGCGCTTAGTGCGGTTATGTAGAGCAAATGGAGCTTACCGTAGGACCTTAGATTTGGGCGTATAGAGCTCGTTTGCGTACACGTCAATCATGGTTTGGTCAAGCTTAGGGACCGTGGTGGTGGCGGAGGCTGCGCCATCAACATCTGGTAGCTCATAAGTACTAATACTTGACAAGTACTGCTCGGGATGCGCAGAATCTTCACCATGTTGTGTGTTCCATTAGCAGAAACGAGATACTTAGGTTGAGCATCCACACCGATGATTCTAGGCTTAATATTACGCCAACGCTCATAGACTTACAGTAGCTTAGACCGGTAGTATGTTTCCATGGCCCGGGACATCAGCCTTCTCCATTCGTCCGCATACGCCTCGGTTCGTTTGTAAGGCCTTGGCGCAATGCTGAATCCCGTATGGTAGGCTGGGAAGTCGGGCCATCTGCATGGATTGCAAAGCAACTCTCCAACTGATTCCAGTAACTTGTGGCGTCAGGATCATAGGAGTAAACTGCCTCTTCCGACACGGCGCGGTCTTCGACCATGAAGCGATTCAACTCGACCAGTGTGTATCTGCGGAAGGAGAACGCGAGGAGGGATCGCGAGTATAAGCCGTCGAGCGAGTATACCGAGGAGGAGAGGTATGCTGAGAGGGAGAAGGGGGATAATGCCTCGTTTTATCGGTATACCGTGTAAGGATGTTGATCAGGGGGATGAGATCAATGACATGCTTGGATGACAGGAGGGGGAGAGGGAGCAAGCAAACGAGACTGTGGACATAGTAAAGGGGACATACCTACATACCTAGCTGAGAGGTTGAGTTGATTTGATGTTGTCGGCGGACTAGCGTCCGGAACTTTGAGTTGTGGTTCAAGTTGCCATTCTAGTATTGACAAGTACTTGGTGCATACTGATGGGAGAGCCTGGAGTCAATGCAACTGTTGGCAGCTGCCACCCAAATCGGGTTTCGTGGCTGCCTCAGGCCATTGGCTTTCCCAATTCCCCTGCAAATAGGCTCAGCTCAACTTGGCTGTGGTTCCTGCCCAACCAGAATGGTGACACCGATATCATTCCTTCCCTTATTCCATCTCTCACCGCTATCTTCCACTTACCCGCTACAGATATGGATTGCCAAGTTTGCGATAGTCCCGATTTCGACTCCTGGTCCAAACACTTCCGGCACATGATTTTGGCCCAGTCGCCGGCGCCCGACACATGTGAGCGATGTAAAGTCATCATCGAAGGCGTGCGCCTCCTCCAACCACGATTGGCTCAGGCTCGGCTTCCTGGAAAGACCGACAAACTTCAGTTACAGGGAGACTTCCGAGACCGGAAATCTCTGTCACATGTTGGTGTCTATCAAGGCGGGCAGACGAGATTCCTAGATTTCTATGTTCTTCCTGGTATGTTATACCTGCACCCCTGGAAACATCGTTGGATTTGAAAGGCTGACTTGTCGGCTTCATAGGTACTACTACACCTTCCCCCTGGCCCTAGTCATTCCACCTGCGACCTAGTGTCGACCTTGAGGAATCGGTCAAGCGGATTCGGGGATGGATGGGGATCTGTCAGCGAGACCACGACGTCTGCCGCAACAGTAGCCTCCAGTTCGACCTCCCGACACGAGTTCTCGACGTCGGGACTGCCGAGCACGACCTCGTCCGGCTTCATACGACGGCTAAGACGGATACCGGCGCATTTGTCGCGCTCAGTTACTGCTGGGGCACATCGGGTAACCTCACCACCACCCTTAGCAATCTCGATGTACACAAGAAAGGCATTCTCTGGTCTTCCATCCCGCAAATCATGAGGGATGCCGTTCAGATCACAAGAGGGCTAGGGATACGATACATCTGGATCGATGCACTTTGCATTGTGCAAGACGACCCTAAAGATTGGGACAGAGAGGCAATGCAGATGAAGGACATCTACAGAAATGCTTGCCTCGTCATTTCGGGAACTCGGACAGGCAATTGCCATCAGAGCTTATTCGGCGAGCGTAAAGCTTCTGCGGCCAACTACGGAGAATACGTCCCTAGCAGCTTTACGGCAGAACAAGTTCCACTAAAGTCATCAAAACCCACTCCCTCCAGTCAGCCAGCTGTTTACGTCCGAGAGGCTCTCCCTCATGATCTCTTGAACGAGGAGGTAAAACAAGATCTCGACCAGCATCCGCTGCTCGGTCGCGGCTGGATATTTCAAGAGCGACTGCTCGCTACCCGAACGGCGCACTTCACCTCCAGCGAAATCATGTGGGAATGCAACGCAGGCTTCATGTGCGAATGTGGTAGCAGCGAGCCTTTCAAAAAGCTCTCTCTCTTGCAACGGGCAAGGCAAGGGGCCTCCGACGAAACATCAGCTCTTTGGAGAAGGATTGTTCACGCCTACTCCGCGAGGATGTTTACGTACCATCAGGATCGGCTGGCTGCACTGGATGGAGTTGCGAGCCTGTTCAAGGACTTCGGTCTGGGCAGCTACAGCTTCGGCCTCTGGGGAGCTAACATCATTGCTTACATGCTGTGGTGGGTCCACCGGGGTCAAGACCTAGAGATTCTCCCCGAGGCTTACCAGTCAGTCGCCATTGGTCCGAGCTGGTCGTGGCTCTCGACGCACCGAAACGTCAACTTCAACTTCATATGCCATCCAATTGCCACTGTGGTTGGACAAATACCCATCGCGGAGCTAACGATGGGTGTTAAGCACGCGATCTCCTCCCCGCCTACCTCTCTCAACTCCTGGAAGCTGACTCTGAGGGCGAAGGCAAGGAGAGGTGTGTTCGAACATGAGCCATGTAAGCTCGGGAAGGAGGCATGCTATTATAGGGTCCGACTAATGGAAACATCGGAGCCGCAAACCAAGTGGCCAGCCCTCGACTTCTACCCTGACATTCATCTTTGTCCAGCTCAGAAAACAACCGGCTCAGAGAGATGCAAGTCCAAGTGGCTTGATGAGAGGCAGGTTGTGGAATGTATATTACTTGCTGATGGAGTTTTTAGGTCTAAGGGAGTACAGATGATGTCCCGGAATCCTACCGGGCTGGACGCGGGCTTAGTTGTTAAGGAATCAACCGAGAACCCAGGTGTGTATTTCCGTGTTGGGTTCTTCAATTCTTCGTGGTTGGATACATTTGATAGATCCCGGCCGCCTGTTACACGGTCGAACACAGTATGGGATGACTTGGAGGAGAGCGAAATATCACTCGTCTGATGGGCACCGTCGTTGGTCAGGGATGTATGCCGCCTTTCACATGATTACAGCAACTTGCTCATTTTAGAAGCCTGAGGGCTGTATCACTTTACCGCCAAGAGAATAATCGACGGCATTGGACTGCTGTAAGCCTGATACCTGTAAACTATCCCGCCTACGTCTGAACACAGCTTCTTCACTTTGATCCTCAAGTCCGCATGTCTTCACATTCGGAGCACTGAGGCAGCAAGCAAAACAAACACTCGGTAGGTTTATTTCCAGCTCTTGAGCTGGTGTGGAGCCGATTCAGTGTGCAACGCCAAAAAGAAGACGACGTCGCCTGCAGGATCCGAACCTACGCCCAGAAGCCAGAAGGGACAGCCTGTTCTGCGGACGTAGCAGGGCTGCGTGTTAACTCCACCAAAGCAAATTTCTGCTTGTCTGATTGATGATCTGGTGCCTGCGGAAGGTGTGTCTGAGCAGTCCATTCAGCAACATCGCCACACGACAGTGGGTTCCGCTTGGTGGCCTCAGAGTTTTGACTTCTATCATGGGCATTATTCGTGCAGATCTCCATGATGCACTTCGTTAGGGTGAGCTATGGTGGGCCTAGCCTGCATAGCCGCGTGACCCAATTTTGGGCCTGCGACTGAAGCTGTTACTCGGAGGTTCCAGCACATTCCCAGGTTTTGCGTTATGCTCACCATACGTGTCGCAAAATTGGATTCCTCTAGGAATGGTCTATTTTGATTTCTACTAAAGATGGCCGTATCCTCAGAACAAGGATCTAGATATTACGGTATTAGCGAAGAATTTTCCACCGAAGGTAAGAGTACTTGATCCAGCTACTACCTCAGCCTAGAATCTGGGTATCAGCTTCTGGCCAGCACAATATCTCATTAAGTCTCTTAAAATGCGAGAGTTTACATAAAGCAAGCTTAATACAGAATTGAAATCAGAGTTAAGCTGCTACAATTTCCTTTTCCCTTTTTCCGAGAGTGTGTGCCTCGCCATATAAGGACACTTGAGCATATCTCCCCAAAAAAGAAAAAGAAAAGCACATTAGACTTAAAACTGAGAATTGGAACAGTGTTTCTGTCAGAGAGAAAGGGGTTCAAGGGACCCTGGGCAGAGATGCCTGGCGCTACCAAAGTGCTAGTGAACCTGAGCCACCGCAGTGACGAAGATCGGATCCTATAGATAGGTCTATAAAACAAAGGAGCTCTGGTTGCAAGCCAGAGCCGCAACAATAATACAAACAATGCAATCAAGCAGCTACGACAGTATCAAGTCCACAGATTCCAGTGTGCATTGTTTCTAAGAGGAATAGAAATCTAATGGGGGACATAAACTAGGCTTTATGTGACTCTGGGGGAAGAGAAGAGGATTGAAATTGGGTTAGGTTTGGGTGGGGGGTCCCAGTTTCGGGCCACCTACGTCCCAAAAAGTGGGACCTCGCGAAAAGTTGCTATTCGAACCATATTTGGCAATTTCTCTGATTATTTCCTGAGCAGCTCCTGGGCAGCGCCTGAATAGTACCTGTCCGGCTTGGCGCTTTTCAGCTGGTGGAAATTGCCGACGCCATCGCGTAAGCAGAAAAGGGGTAGAGAGACAGAGAGCCGTGAGAGCCTTGCGAGTATTCCGCAGGGAGATTTTCTCCTCGCAGAACTCATCGTCTGCATCGCCAAACCGTGAGTGAAGGGGCCAAAATCATGGCTACGACCGTGTTCGCGACCGTGACTGTCACGGCGACGGCACCAACTCCGCCCCCGACAACAGTTTTTGTCACAGCGCCGTGCACTGACCATCCCGTCGTGGTGACCGCGACCGCGACATATACGGCCCCGAAACCGCCGGAGGAATACCCACTGTATCTGTTTTCCCCGTTTCTAGCAGATGTCCAACCAACCGTGACCCTTCAAGTTTCGGGTCCGGGGCCGACAAAAACATCCCGGGCCAAGGTGGAACCGTTCCCGCACGGCGCCGCTCCGGACACCCCCGATCCGCTCGGAGTCCACAACCTGCCCTGGTATTACGGCCCGGGCCCATCCGTTCTTCTTAACCTAGCTGCCATCATCGCCATCCTACAACTTCATCTCGGCCCGCCCGGATACCGCACTTCAACGCTACCCGCCGACCATAACCCTCAGGGTGCATACCCGGAAAAGTTCATTCTCCCACTATTCAAAACCCGGTTATCCCTCCCGCTCCCCAAACTCCCCTTCCGCATCCGTCTGCTCTCGCGCCTTCCTCCCCTTCTCTATATCTCTATCCTGACCACCCTCTTCGGCATGAATCTCTCCGCCTACCACCTCTTATCATCATATACCACGCTGATGCAACTCTTCCTCACCTCTTCCCCGCTTTCTACTTGGACACCGCATTCCGGAGCCATGGGACCGCCATTCACACTTTTAACCTGGGGGTTCCTTTTTTCCTCTTGGCGTATAATCCTGTACCTTCATCGGATCCAACCCGCCAAACCCTCTCCTTCACGATACCGCCCTTCTACAACTTCTTCTTTCCCGACAAATCCCATTGAAGCAGCGCAACGCCGTGCCGCCGCTCATTCTGCGGCTGTAAACGCCGCCAATGCCAAAAAACTCGATTATGCAACGCGTATTGCTCCCCATCTACGTCTTCTCGCCCTAGAGGGATTAGGAATAACACTCCCGATCTGTGCACTGGCGATGGTAGTGTTCAACAAGTGGGCTTGGCTGGGCGGGACGACTGTCGAAGGAAAAGGGGGGAATCTCATCCCGGGGGATTTCTTACCGGGGCTATATTGGGATGGGATGGGCGCGTCGGGGCATTCGCTTCTCATGTTGGGAATAACGTGTTTGGCGCTCATGACTCTGGTGGGCGTGGCGTTGGGGTTGCTAGGGATGAATGTTGAGTTGTGGGTTTGGTGTCATGAGTGGGTGGAGAAGCGGGTGTGTCGGTCGCCGGCGTGGAAGTTGTGGTTGGGATACTGTGCGGTGCTACTTGCGGCGACGGGATTCATGGTGTTGATTCTGCTGTGTATGTTTGTGGGGGTGGGGACCGATTCTTTCGAAGCCTGGTTGGATCGGCATTCCGAAGGGGTCAAGATGTTTTGGCTATGGATGCTCGCGCCGTGGGTGCTTCTGGTGTTTCCTTTCTTTGTGGGACCCTTCCTAATGTGCTTTCCCTTTGTCATTCTGTGGTATTTGCTTCGGGGTTGGTTGTTTGGTGTGTTGAATGTGCGCAAGAGTAGCTTTTTCATTCCCTACACCGAGACCAGTGTTTGGGAGCGCGAGCAGTTGGTCATGGTGGCGGTTGGGCTTGGGCTTCTATTCTACTCGGTGCGACAGATGCGCCACGCCTTCATCGCCAGTTCACGACCGACGGGACCGACTGCAAGGCGGAGATAGCTCAGATATCTACAGCTGTTGATTAGCTTGATGGATCTCAATCTGCCCCGGCCAGTGGCAAATTCAACAGAGTTTAAAAACCAGACATACTTCAAGCCACACACGCCATTAACTCCACAGGAAAATCTCTCTAACTTTGGCTACAAAAGTGCCACCCACCAAACCATATTCCCCCATAGATATACCAGAACCACTTATCCTACTACAACCAAATTGAGCAACAAACTACAATCGGGTATGGTGCAGTGGTAAGCATGTCTGGCCCTTGATTTTCCAGCGTTTGCATTTTCTAGCGTTTCCATTTTCCAGCGTGGGCTAGAAGACCCGGAGTTCGATTCCCGGTACCCGAACACTGCCATCTTTTTTTCTTTTCTAATTATTTTTGCTGAGTTGGAGCATGGCACGTGGTCAGGGTCTGCAACAGCATTCGCGTTACTGAAATCGCTAGACAGACTGTTGCGATTCTAAGCGTGATTCTGGCAAGAGGTGTTGATAAATGCTAGTTGTGACGCTCTAATAGGATATGGATAGGGTACACTGTCATCCGGAAGCAAGCAGTGTTGAAAGTGACGGCAACCACAGTTGGACCCACACACTGGGCTAACCTCCCACAAAAGGGACGTCAAATTCCAAGTAAACCACTTGGGACTCAACTGTGGTTATATACAGCAGGCCAGCCACCCAGCTACCGTGACTTTGGAGATCAAATCCAATACCGGGCCCAGATATCATACTCCTCCCTCGTCCCCCTGAACTGGAACTCTACCTCCACAACATCCTGAAACCCCTCTTTCATCTTGGGTTCCTTGAATCGTGAGGCGAATCCGTTGAAGGCCAACTTCGGGAGGGTCTCGCGGTCCTCTGGGTTCAACTACGACTGTCAGCCTGAACTCGGCCCTACGTAAGTGCACTCACAGTCTTGTTGAGCGACCGCACGGTATCATTGTGCTCGCAAAGATGAATGGGAGTCTTGAACCAGACGCATCTTATTGGGACGCTGTGCTTCTTGGCTAACTCTACCCATTGCGCACGGGTGTCGGGGTCTGGGTTTGTGTTGTCTGACACGTTAGAGCCTGCCAATGCTGCATGAGGTAGACCTACCGATGACAACCGAGTTCTCCATCTTCAGAGTATCAGATGCTGCTTTGAAGCACTTATCCTTGCTACTACGGTTAGTAGAGTAGACAGAGCAGACCGGGAGGGGCGACAACTACCTTTTAAGCTTGTCTTGGTTGATCCGTTCGTATCCCAGCGGCTTGAGGTGTTTCCAGAAGAATGTACTCTTCCCGGCACCGGGGGGTCCGACAAAAAGCACAACATCCTTCTTGTTCGTCTTCTCGAACTTGACGTCGCTCTCCGCAAAGGGAAAGTTGACCAGATCGAAATCCCTGGCAAAATCCCTCGGCTTTTCATCCAGAAAGAACTCTTCTGGTGTTTTGAAGATGATGCCAATGTTATGAGCTAGATTTCGGTCCGAGCAACTGAAGTCTTTTGGTATTGCGGTCCCTCCCCGAAGCTGCGCCGTTCGGCCCCCCGCGTCCCCGACAAATATGCTATTTTCGTGGTCGATGTCGGCTTCGGTGAGGTTGTAGTCGTCCTTCATCTCCTTCCACATGCCAGTTCGTGGCTTGCGGAATATGTCTTTAGCCGTCGCGGCATAGAGGGTAATGGGGAGGTCGAGCTGGGTCAAAACCGCGTTGCATTTCTGCTTGAACGTCGCGACTCGGTTCTTGAGGCTTTTCGGTGCTTTCGCCTTGGGATCGGTGTGCAGGGTTAATCCGCCTTGGTTCGTGAGAACAACGATCTGGAATCTGAGGGTTGTTAGCAACTGCTTTCCATCGCATGTCAGTACCCACCCTTCACCCTGAAGTTGCTTTAGCCTGGCGGGGACGGAATGGTGCCACCATTTCCAATCGGTCGGGTCGTCGGCATGTCGCTTCCCGGACGCAGATGTGATCAACGTTGAGTCCTGCAATGTATTAGCTTTTTGGCCGTAGTTCGTTGGTGGAGGACGGACGAGGTCGAATGCGGCGACTTTTCGCTTGTTCGTCTTGGGTGTGCCAGCATCTTTTTCGGGCACATACTTGGCGACGAGTAGTGTCGGAAGCGTGTCGGTGTCGGCGCTTCTTTCGATCCACGTAGTGCGCTCCTTCGGTTTCTGAGAGGTGGGCGTGAAAAAGTTTGCGACAGCGGATTCTGCGATCGTCAGCGGGTTGGAGTCGCAAAATGGGTCGGACCGATTGCAGGGACATACTGGAGATGGCGCTCTGCGCTTTTCGCTTCAGCGAGGGCGGAGAAACAGAGCCGTCGTTTTCTAGCGGTCGTTTAGTCCCCAAAGACGATTTCTGTGCTTTAGGTGCCATTCTCATCTTATCGCACGATTCAAGCCATCAAAGCCAGGATCAAGTTGACGCGATCGCGGGGCAGGGGAGAGAGCTCGGAGCGAAAGCACGTGACCGGGTTGACCCGGCAGTGGGGTTAGGGTTGCGGACCACGACAACATGGCGGCGAATCGCTATAACGTTTCGAGACTATCCCTCGTGCGAAGTACTTAATAAATTTGATCCGCATTTGGAAGATCTCGCGGTTGCAGAACCACGTTGCCATGAAAATTCCGTTCTCGACCCGCATCCTCCAGTCGGGCCGTTGACAAACATGACGTCATGCGGAAATGACAGCGGGCTCCCCGCATGCGTGGCGCTAAGCGCAGTACGGGGATAACTACACCATCTCCAAATCGAACATCATATGGAAACGGACGGCGAGAAGACCGGAAATAGTATATGAAGTAAAAATGGCGGAAAGGTTTACGGTATATCTCCCCTCGTGTCATTCTCATGGGGCTGTGATGGAAGCCATTCCCCAGCCAGGTGCCAGGATGTTCCACTCGGGCTGTGTTGGTTTGGAAGTGATCGTCGGTCTCGGTCAGGACAGGGTATCGCCATGATTGGCCTGGATCAATGGTTGGTGACACGGAAAGGATCCTGTCCAGGGATCGCAATCAAGCTTTTGGCCGAAGGCAGCCCACACACACCAGCAATGAAGACCAAAGATCTGGGGAACCTGGATGCAATGAATGGTGGACCGAACCGAGGCATAGATGTATTTCACCGAGCATGGTATCCGATGGTTCCTGTTTCAAGCGCAACCAACAAAGAATAAGTTACACTGATTCACCTCGCATGACGAAGTTGGTTGGCCCGATTCTGGTTACCTTAGTGTTCCCGAGTTCGTCGCCCAAGAAGTGGGGCCGAGTCCGGTCTTCTGCCCTGCTTCAAAACCACCACAACCTGCGCAATTCCCAACCCGTGGAGAATTTCTTCTTCTGGCTACCATTCGCACCGTGCGCGACTGATTCTCGATCTATTTGACAAGATGTACAAAGTCGGCAATATCTACTTCATCGCGGCTGTCGCCGTCATTGGTGGGTCCCCACAACCTCCGTACCGCCGATCTTCCGTCTTTACCGGCACCCCTTTCTGACATCCGCGTGACTTTACTTACTTTTCCACTCTCCAGGTGGGGCGCTCTTTGGTTTCGATATATCGTCTATGAGGTGAAGGGGGTTGTTCTTTTCGAAATATCTCTCGTGCTAACATCCTCCAGCGCAATCATCAGCACGCAGCCATACCTCTGCCAGTTCAACCAGCAGGGCTTCACTGAAAATGGCCTCTGTATGGGACCCACCGAGTCCGTCCAGGGCGGTATCACCGCTGCCATGCCTGGCGGCTCTTGGCTAGGCGCCCTCGTTTCCGGCGTTGTCTCAGACATGTTTGGCCGCAAGACCTCGATCCAGATTGGCGCCATCATCTGGTACGTCCCGCCCTGTTTGACCCGGACCTGTCTAACTGGCTTAGGATTATTGGGTCTATCATTGTTTGCGCCTCCGTCAACATTCCGATGCTCGTTGTAGGCCGCATAATAAACGGCTTCTCCGTTGGCATCTGCTCAGCCCAGGTCCCCGTCTACATCTCCGAAATTGCCCCGCCGTCCAAGCGTGGTCGCTTGGTCGGCTTCCAGCAATGGGCCATCACTTGGGGTATTCTGATCATGTTCTTCATTTGCTACGGCAGCTCCTTTATCAATGGATCCGCCGCTTTCAGACTTCCCTGGGGTCTTCAGGCCATACCAGCCGTCCTCCTCTACCTCGGCCTGATGTTCTTACCTGAATCTCCTCGCTGGTTGGCCAAGAAGGATCGCTGGGATGAGGCCAAGGACGTTCTGACTCTTGTCCATGGAAAAGGGAACCCCGACTCTCCATGGGTACATCGCGAACTGGGGGAGATTCGAAGTGTTGTTGAATTCGAGCGCGCCAATGCCGATGTCACTTACTTTGAGCTGCTAAAGCCCAACATGCTCAACCGGACTTCAATTGGCGTCTTCACCCAGATCTGGTCGCAACTGACCGGCATGAACGTCATGATGTACTACATCACCTATGTCTTCACCATGGCTGGCCTCGCCGACACCAACGGTGGCAATGCCGTCTTACTGCCCAGCGGCATTCAATTTGTCATCAACGTCGTCATGACGGTGCCGGCTCTTCTCTGGATGGACCGCTGGGGTCGCCGTCCTACCCTTCTCGTTGGCGCTTTCTTGATGTGCCTCTGGTTGAGTATCAACGCTGGACTCTTTGCCGTCTACTCGAGGCCGGCCGCACCGGGAGAGTTCCCGTCCAAGTCCGAATCTATGGCCATTACTGGAGCTCCCGCGAAAGCCGTCATTGCCTCAACTTACCTCTTTGTCGCCTCTTTTGCACCCACCTGGGGTCCCGTCTCCTGGACCTACCCGCCTGAGCTGTACCCTCTGCGTCTCCGCGGCAAGGCCGTTGCTCTCTGCACTTCAGCTAACTGGGCTTTCAACTTTGCGCTGGCTTATTTTGTGCCCCCGGCGTTTGTGAACATCACCTGGAAGACGTACGTGCTCTTTGCTGTATTCTGCGCGGCCATGTTCATCCACGTCTTCTTCATGTTCCCGGAGACAGCGAACAAGCCTCTAGAGGAGGTTGAGCACATTTTTGATTATTCCAAGCCTGGTGGTAGGTTTCACCCCTGGCCTTGCTGGTTTGGGGACTGCACTGACAGACAGAAACAGCTATCAAATACATTGGCACACCGGCATGGAAGACCAAGAATACGCGGAAGTTGGTGCTCAAGCAGGAGCGCAACGAAGTCTCCTCGGAGGAAAAGATTGCGACTGATGAACACAAGGAGAAGGTTAGCGTTTGATGGCACACGGCCATTACAGCTAGGCTGCAGCAGTATGGAAATACATTGACGTGTAACTGGGCACGAAGACAGAATGGGAACGGTCACAGATGCGGAGGCACAGATTCGACCAATAGATACCCACATTGAATCATTGATTCCTACGTTTGCCGATTCCTATGCTCATTGATTTCTATGCTTGAAAACCCCATGCAAATGCGCCGTCCATGATCAATCGTTATTCATACCCAGCTGAACACCTCACCCTCTTTACTCCTTGCGAGACTTCTTCACCGGAGCAATGTAGACTTCATCCTCGGATTTTGCTTTGCGACGTGGTCGCGTGCTCTTTGCTTCAGTGGCCATAGTCGCCCTCGCCTTGGCATCTGGCACTCCGGCGGGGTTTGCGAGATTCGGCCTATTCTGCTGCCCGCTCCTGGCGGTGGTTGCGAGGTCCGGCTTGCTCTGCTGCTGCTGCCCGCTCCTGGGGGTGACTTGATGAGTATCAATTCGCTCTGTCTTCATGTTGGGCGGCTCCCCGGCCGCGATGATGCCTCGGAGAATCAAGGTTGCTGCCTTGGCGCTGATCATGTGTTCCCGGTTGGGGATTTGCACGTCTGGGCTGTTGAGAGCCATTTCATTGGAGGCTTCTCTTTTCTTGTTTTGATCTCTCTGTTCCATGTCAGGGGGGTGGTGTTAGCGGTGAGCGATGTCGAACCGTATTGACCACTCACCTGTTTTAGGTAATGGGTGATCGAGATTCGAGGTCCAATGTGGAGTGGCCAGTTGGCGATTTGCGACCGCCAATCAGTGGGGCTGCAGATGCACACCAATGGACCTTTGAGCTGCAAGTGCTGATGCGCTGCGAATTGCGTGTACACCTTTACTTTGCTGTGGTTCTTGGCTGGTCACGATGGTCTCATCAGTGGCTCTCGAGTGACGTTGGAGCGGCTCTGGCCATGGGGAAAGGGAGGGAAAATTCGCAAAAGCGTTTGCTGGCTGAAACTTGGTCCGTAGTAACTCCCCGCCGCTCGCTTGGTGGAGTTGCCCCGGGCGTTGGACCGCTGGTCACGACTGCTGCATTGACTCGTTGGGCCTGTCCGCTGTTTCAGGCGCTGGCGGGCGCTGACAGGTGTCGCACTGGTGCTGGTTCAGCGCTGGCGGGACCATGGATTGGTGCAGGGTGGGGTGGGCCCGATAGCGTGCCAAGTGATGATGCGGATATCAGGTTGGCCGAAATTCCATTTCCAACATTATGTCACCGATCACCAACTTTTGACGACTGTCAAATCCACGCAGACAACATGCGCGCCGACTACATTGCGCCCGTTCTTTCGGGCATTGCCAGCCTGCAGAATTACGCACAGCAGTGGTATCTCGACAAGGGTCTCACCTGGCCCGCGCAGCCCCCGGTCAACAAGATCGATGTCCACCACCACATGGTGCCCGATTTCTATGCCAAAGGTGCGTGCGTCAGTTATGTGCGACGACCGAGCTAACGTTAACCGCCACAGCTGTCGAGGATGCTGGAGGTGAGCAGGTTCCTAGAGGTCTAGAACGTATGCTGAGCCAGCAGGTGATCCGAGCGGGTGGCCAACTCCAAAATGGTCCCCCTCGTCGTCCCGGATGATCATGAAGCATCTTGGTGTGCAGTCCGCCATCCTGTCGGTGACAGCTCCAGGACCATGCATCGTCAAGGATCCGACGGAGCAGGCCGCTCTGGCCCGGCAGCTGAACGAGTACGCTGCCGGGATCCGTGATGAGGACCATCACTCTTTTGGCTTCTTCGCCTCGCTTCCTGACATTACTAACACCAGCGCCGCTCTCGCTGAGATTGCATATGCCTTTGACACCCTTGAGGCCGATGGCGTCGTTCTCTACACCCGGTATGGCCCTAACGCCACGTACCTCGGCAACCCGGCCGTGGAGCCCATCTGGAAGGAGCTTGACCGGAGGGGTGCCACGGTCTTTGTGCATCCGACCCACCCGGCCGACACGGAGCTCATCAGCCCGCAGATGCCTCAGCCGTTGATTGATTATCCGCACGAGACGACGCGGGCGGCCATCGACATGATCACCAGCCGGACCCTCCGGAAGTACCGGAACGTCAAGGTAGTGCTGAGCCATGCCGGTGGCACACTTCCTTTCCTAGCTGGACGCATTCTGACGCCTCTTCGGCATACTCCGAACATGATGTCGTGGTGGTTGGTCGGCACGACGCACGACGAAGCTCTCGAGGCTATCCGCAGCTTCTACTACGATCTGGCGCTCTCGACATCGCCGCAGCAGCTGAGGACTCTGCTGGATCTGGTGCCCGAGGACCACATTGTCTACGGGGTAGGTTGGGTTGTGCCCGGGGGAGGGATCTGGCTGAATCTGGCTGACTTTAACAGAGCGATTTCCCATATGCGCCGTCGCCTGCATACCCCTCGTTTCTTGAAAGTCTCGAGTCGTTTGAATTTGCCCCTGACAGGCGTGACAAGGTGAACTTTGGGAACGCGCAGTCCTTGATCTCGCGGTTGGGGAAGCAGGTTGAAATCTCTGAGCTGTGATCTGACATGTTATCTCGGGTGATTGGAGGACAAGAGCTAGCACGGTATCCTTAATATTATTTCCTAGTTGCCAAGTCGAAATAAGTCTTCTGTTGCGCTCGCCAATCCAAGCTACGGAATTTTTCTGACTGAATTAAACCGAGACCGTCACCACGGAGCAGTCCTGCCAATCCCGATGCGGGAGCTGGCGAACTGATGTGGGGTACATTATCTCCATGTCCCAAAACGGAAGGTGTGACATGCTGATGCTGTCTCGCACCAGGTCGGAAAATTCGCCGGTGAGCGCGATAACTGGCGGACCGACAGGGTCTCACTACAGGCCAAAGTACGCTTCGGAACCGTGCCGAGGCTTGCTTACGCCTCTTCGGCACTGAGATGTCACGACAGGTACGGTGGTATGCATCTCAGCTGGCACAACAGCCAGTCCGGGTGCGCCGCACTTTGATGATTTTCGCCATACCGAGAGTTCAGGTCTTGTTCTAGAGGCAAAATACCGTAGGGTCGCAGTTTGCGGGGAGTGTCTGTGGCGCCGCCGTCGAGCAGCACTTACTCGCCACAATCACAAACGGACCAACCAGCCGGTGGGAGATAAGACAAAACAAGAAGGTGCATGGGCCGGGCAATATACCTCGACGATCTCCGGACCAAGGCAACGCTCTGGTCACCGAGTGGGTGCATTTGCCCAACAACAGATGCTCATTGGTCAATTCCATTTGATGTGTCCCCTCAACTCCGCCTATGGCCATGTCAGGAATCCGCCACGCTCGCTGCACCCACAGGTTGTGATGGAACATTGCAGCTGCCATGCGTCAAGCCGCCGCAAAATAACGCCGAGGTCGATTGCTTCCCGGTAGGCCTCAGCGGGGTCACCGAATCTTGTTCTTATCTACTGCAGTAGCACGCATTCATCGCCGAATTTAAATATCACTTCTCCAACCGTTCGCATGCAGTCGCATGTCCTTGACCCTGCTTTGCCACCGCTTGTTTCGCCGCAAAGTAGTGTCAACCTGGCAGCCATGTCGTCACCCAAGTATGTCGAGGCAGACGCTCTCGACGCCATCCGTCCCGGCCCGCCACCGATTGTTTCCGATCGTCCCACCTCTGGGTCCAGCGGTGCTGACGCCGAGACCGACGAGAAGACCTCCCGGACCGTAGCTCAGTACGATGTTGATCCCGAGAAACAAAGCCAGAGGGTCGGCTCGGTGCGCCAGGGCGATCCTGACTCCGACACCGAGGGGACGGGGAGAAGGCGCCGTCGGGTCAAACGCATCATCAAAGGCATCGTACTTGCCGCCATCTTCCTCACCTTCACCGCGTCAGTTTCCGCTGCATTCAGAGCTACCACAGCACCGAACTAACAAAGCACAGGTGGTGGATATTTGGTCTTGTCTTCCATCGCCACGATGAGCTCGGCTGGCTTAAACCCACCCTCCTTTATATCGCTATTTGTATGCGTTACTTCTTCTGGCTTGTCCCAAGCAGGTATGCCATGGTACCCATCCGCTGGGTCTGGCAGCGCACGGCGTTTCCGGTGTATGAGGCCATCCCTAAGAAGCTGCGACAACCTCTGGCCGCCCTTGGGACCTTTGCCATTTTTCTGATTGGCAGCTTTGTTTCTGAGGAGACGGGCGACAACACTCGTGCGAGCCGCGCCATCTCCATCTTTGGACTAATCGTCATGATTGCAACTCTCGCCGCGACGTCTCGCGACTTCAAACGCATCCCGTGGCATACGGTCATTGGTGGTATGTTGACGCAGTTCGTTATTGCCGTCTTCGTCTTGCGCACCCAGGCCGGCTACGACATTTTCAGCTTCATCTCGGAGATGGCGCGCACACTTCTGGGCTTTGCCATGCAAGGCCTAGCCTTCCTGACATTCCCCGAGGTCGGAACGGTCCAGTGGTTCTTGACGGGTGTCATTCCGCCCATCATCTTCTTCGTTGCGCTTGTGCAGATGCTGTACCACGTCGGCCTCCTGCAGTGGTTCGTCGAGAAGTTTGCCATCTTCTTTTTCTGGAGCTTGCGGGTGTCGGGTGCCGAGGCCATCGTCGCCACGGCCACGCCCTTCATTGGCCAAGGCGAGTCGGCCATGTTAATCAGACCCTTCATCGCACACTTGACGCTGGCCGAGATCCACCAGATCATGACGTGCGGCTTTGCTACCATTGCCGGGTCTGTTCTCGTAGCCTACATCGGTCTCGGACTGAATGCCCAGGCTCTCGTGTCGAGCTGCATCATGTCGATTCCGGCCTCGCTAGCTGTGTCCAAGCTTCGCTTCCCTGAGACAGAGGAGACTCTCACATCAGGCAAGGTCGAGGTTCCCAAGGACGATGAACATAAGACAGTCAATGCCCTCCACGCCTTTTCCAACGGTGCATGGCTCGGCATCAAGATTGGTGCCACCATCATTGCCGCGTTGATCTGTATCATTGCACTCGTCGGCTTGGTCAATGGCTTGCTCGGATGGTGGGGCAAGTACTGGAATCTGACAGATCCGAAAAATCTGTTGTCTCTGGAGATGATTTTGGGATATCTGCTCTACCTCCCCGCTTGGCTTTTGGGTGTTCCGAACAAGGATGTTCTTCCGGTGGCTAAGCTTATCGGCATGAAGATCGTCACCAACGAGTTTGTGGCTTTCAACACTCTTATGAAGGAGGAGCCCTTCAAGAGCATGAGCAAGCGATCGATTCTTATTGCCACGTATGCATGCTGTGTAAGTGATCCGGCGCAAGTTTGCTCAGGGCCAGACTGACACGTTACAGGGCTTTGGAAATATCGGATCACTGGGTATCCAGATTGGTGTGCTTTCTCAGCTGGCTCCCAAGCGAGGTGCTGATGTTTTACGAGTAGCCGTCTCAGCATTGATCTGCGGTGTGTTGTCGACGTTGTCATCCGCCAGCGTGGCTGGGATGCTTTTTCACGAGGGGATGGTTTAATTAGCGATTCGATATCCTTACGATATCTTTTGCCGGAATTGATTTGGGTGATGCTACAGTGGCATTCAAAGCTGGAGTGCTCCTATCACCATAAAATCCGAAAGTGACCCGAAATTCAACCAAGGATGCCGAACTCCAAACCCCGTGGAGTCACAACCGGCTCGCGAGGATCTCAGAGCAACGCCTCAACGCTAGACCCGAAGGTTCCGGGACAGAGACGCTCGAGATGTCCGCGGAGTCGCGTTGGTCGTCCAAACAGTCTATGAGCTTCGGATTACGTACACAGACTATGATCGGCGCGATCACGATGCGACTCCACGACGAATCAGGCGATTTAAGCGGGTTAGGGTTAATCGGCCTGTGCCGCCAACTGCCGGACGCCCTGTCCCGCTGTTCCATCCGATATTTTACCTTAAACTCATCCGACGCTGGCATCATTCAAGTCGCCCATCACGTCCGGGCTTCCGATAACAGAGTGTCAGTCATTGGTGTAGGTGTGGGTGGTGTGACCTTTTTGGTTCTGCAGCACCCCGCAGAAGCGTCAAGTCAAAGTAAAAACCGAGATAGCCAGTGCCATCGCCGATCTCATCAACGCCTTGGCACCTTGTCATTAGGTTAGCTTCTGTCGCGCTCCAATCCAAGTTTTTTATGTCAGATTTTTGTCAGTTTCGAACAGGGTTTGGCGTTGTCGACTTTCATGTCTGGATGCAGCCATTTCGGCACCAGCAGTCAAACTACTGCTGATAAGATATCACGCGCGCCTGACCCCGCGAGCACCATTCCCCACGCATCGTTGTGGATGCACATGCTCGGCCGGAACTGTCACACTCCAGTCGGGATGTGAGGGAGCAGGGGTCATGGGGAATGCCGAAATGCTAGTGCAATGCCAGATCAGCCCACGGGGACAAAATCACAAAAAAGAATGGATTCGTGGCAGGTCTGTCTTTGTAGAGCCTGAAGGTCCAGCTTCGAGCCCAACGATATCAGGGCGATAATCAGGGCGTAATCAGGGCGCAGCAGCAGGTTTTCTTGTCAAATCGTAGCCCGGAATTGAGAGGTAGCGTCATCGGGCAGTGCTTGACCCCGCCTTTTTCCTGCCCCCTCCCCCATTGACAACTCACGCGAACACGGGAGGCACCCTGCAGGTTAGCTTGGTTTTGGCCATCACATCACATCCGGGGCGGACTGTTTTGAAGTGTCGTCACCCGGCGACTCTAGACCGCCTGGCCAGGGAACGATGCAAGCTTGGTTTTCATTGTTCCCTTGCATTTTCGGGCGCGTGTCCCTTAATAAGGGGCCCTGCCTTTCCCCTTTTCCTCCTTTCCGATCTCTCCGGTCTGCTTTGTTCCGGACGAGCCGTTTTCTACTTACTGAGGTGTATATATCTGTTGGTTGCTTATTTTCTGAAACCGAACAAGCTTTCCGACCTCCACACCCTCCAACGCTTCCCACAAGTTTAAGTTGAAACGGTTCAAACATGTCAGCACTTACAATGTCCCGGCCCGAGTCTCGGCCAGCATTCCACCGGTGGGGTACATCGGCCGGTTCCGCATCGTCGACAACATCATCACTCAGCGACGATGAAGACGCCATCACGCCCTGTCCGCCGCAGACGAATAGTGTCCAACGCTTCGAGGACAAGCGTCATGAATGTCGAGAGACTGCCCACAAGCAGCGACATGTGCCTGCTCAGAATTCATCCGCGCCGAGCCCGCGACGACGGGATTCGTGGCGCAGCAGCCAGGTGATGCATCTCGATGGGCACGCTGAGCGCGAGGCAGATAGCAGCATGCATGAAGTGGATGCCCAGACGCTGTGGCGACGCATGTTGGCTGTGCAGAGAGCCTTTGGATGCTACAACTCGGCACGGATGGACGCCGCTTTGGATACGGGAGAGGAGGGGCTTGCGCGTATGTATCTCTCAACTACCCACGATCCCTATCAACCACTCTACATGGAAGGGAAAAGTTAATAATGGTCCGCAGCATCCAAGACGTGTCTTGACCTCCTTAACGACAGCATCGACCAGCTCCCTGAGGAATCGAAACGGCAGCTAGAGGAGTACCTGGAGCATGGTGGGGTTTTGCCATCGGGACGGAGGAGGAGCTGGAGGGAGCGGCTTGTGCAGATGCGGACTCTACACTGAAAGGAATATGGGCTGAGAGTGGAGTGATTCTGTTTGCGGTTCTTTGTCTCTGACTGCGGGTTATCGTGCCCTAGCTGGGTCCTCGTGTTGGCGTTCGGGCGGTTGGATTGGATTGATACCCCTGTTTATAGTGCGAAGATGTTATGAATATGTTTCTACTTGAGCTCTCTGTATGCCATTGATGCGATGATGTGCTTGACAATTGTGCTTGACAGGTTGAGCTTCTGGCGAGTTACGAAGATGAATGAGCTCTAGCTTGAAGCTTGGTGCAAGCTGGTGAAGCCAACCCGCGACGGCAAACAAAGAGCTCCTTAGTCTGGTAAGTGGAGCTGACGCTCACGCAGAGCCTAGACCCGACCTGAATTATCTCTTTGTGGGAGACGCTGTAGCTACGGAGCTGTTGTAATCTAGACCCTCACGAATCATATCTCACTCGTCCGAATGCATGATCCGCCAGTTCTAAGGCGAGATAAAAATTACATGCCAGGATCAACTCAGAAGCGTGTAGCGATACCTATTAACATGCAAATTCTGGTACTTGTAACCAATATCCCAACTTTACAGTCCGGACTCTGAGAGATCGTTTACCAGTATGTGGGACTTGAAGTGGTGTTGCCAGGGCTAGATGCTTGCCAAGGCAGTGTGAGAGAGTGAGGGGATTCAGATGCTAAATTCAGAAATCAGTCCTGTTAAGTTTCAGGTCAATGTTATTGCGGTCGATGTTATTCAGAGGCATGAGGAGGACCTAGAGACGGAAGGGAGTTTCGCTTTGGAGTTGATGTGCTCAAGTTTTGCAAGACCAGTTCTAAGGTCTGGTTTGCACATAGTAGAAGTGGGACCCCAACAAATGAATGGCCTCAGCTAACCCGCGGAAACAAGCAAGTGCAGAGACAACTCCCAGCAACTCGTGCCACGAGTGCAACAACCCGGACAACAAATCTTTTTCCAGAAAAGAAAAAACTGAGGAACTTTTGTTCTGGAACGAACCAATATTTTGGAAAGTTCCCTCTCGCATTGCCCACACAGCCGCTTCCTTCGTAGCTCTTGGCAAGCCAAGATAACTACCGCACCTAAGGTACCTAGATCGGGCGAGCCGAGAACCCAAACCAACCCATCAGCCACAACCACAAAGCCGGGTGCTGCGGCTGGACCCGACGGAATGGGTATTCAACTCGAAGCTAGTGACAAAGAGTAATATTATGCCCGATGAAACGCGGGCTGCTACTAGCTGCGCTGGGTGGCTGATGCGAACGTTTTTATTTTTTTTTATTTTTTTTTATCTTGGGCAATGCGGAATTAATTCCAGTCCCGATCCTTCTTAGTACTCACTCCTCAAGGATCAATTCGTAGCGTAAATCGCATGCCATGGCCCCCTTGAGTTTAGTGTAGTTTTAGTGCCCAAGTCTGACGTGGTGGCTGATTGCCAAGTCCCAACCTTTTTCTGTCTTGGATTCGCTGTGCTTCCTCTTTCGGGATTGGTTTAGTTACGAATGCACGAGCACAGACAACGTAAAGAGGAGGTTGAAGGTCTTCTCTATATAACATAAGGAAACGACCGCCAAAGTCAGTCTGGAAGTGTATGAAATGCATCAAATCTAATCTCAAACAACTTTCACTCTCCCCTGAAGGCAAAACAACAAAAAACACCAACGAGAAAAACAAAATGGCAATCTACGCAGATCACCCCTTCAAACTCATCACCAGCCCCGCCTTCCTCAAGGCCCAGGGCGCCGAGACCGACGTATTCGATGACCTAGCCTCGGACATGGCTCTCGTTCACAACCTAATCGCCCGCTATCTCAACTCGATATACCTCCAAGCTCCACATATCCCGGCCGCCGACGAGCGGGATTTTATTCGCTACATGAGGGGGTGGTATGACTTGGTACATGTGCACCATACGAATGAGGAAACCGATTTCTTCCCGGCTCTCGAGGAAATGACCGGCGAAAAGGGCATTATGGAGGCGAATGTGGAGCAACATCATGCGTTTGAACCGGGACTGGTAGCATTCAAGAAGTATCTCGATGAGTTGCAGGCAGGACGGGAAAAGTTTGATGGAGCAAAGGTGGTGGAGTTGATTGATTCGTTTGGCGAGGTGCTGGTTCAGCATCTGACGGATGAGATTCAGACTCTCTTGGGTCTGCGAAGGTTTGGGGTCGAGAAGATGAAGGGGGTTATGGAGAAGATGAATCAAGAGGCGGAGAAGGGCATGGTGGGTTTCCCCCTCTTTCCTCCCTCCCTGCCGGTCAGTCTGCAAAGCACGGAGCGAATGCTAACTCTCGGACAGAAAGAGCTGGGTTTCGTTAGTCTCGTGTCAGCCTGGGCTCAGCTCGACACGGAATACGAAGGAGGACGTTGGAAGAGCTGGCCGCCCGCCCCGGCGCCCATGAAGTTTTTGCTCACGACCTTGCTGTGGAAGTGGAATGGGAATTTGGTCAAGTTTGGGGCTTGTGATAGACATGGCAGGCTACGGCCCTTGTATGCGGTGGCGCAGGAGACCAAGGAGAAGAAGTAATGTTTTGTCTGGATATTCCCTACCTTGTCAGAATTGTATGCTAGCGTCCAGTTTGTAGAATACAATACCACCCACTTGATTGTTGCCAAGCCATGTAAATCTACAACCGAGCGTGCCATACGGCATACGGATACAGATGTCGTGCACACTATACTATTTCGGAGTCCCTGTTTTCCAAGCGCCCACCCCGGTAGCCGCCGGTAGTGGGGCTTGACACGCAACCTCAAGCCATTGGCCACCTGCTTCCTTAGTGTACGGGGATGACTTGCCTAGCCCCGGAAGCCGACAGTTGCTAGCGTCTTCGTCTCATCCCGTTCCCCGCTAGCCCCACCTCGTGGCCGAAACAACCTTGTTACAATATGGCTTGATCCCGCCCTTCAGTAAGGTTTGTAGAATTCTCTCTCCGCAGTATTGATCCCCCTCCTAGAATAGTCAGTGTATGGATACACAATGGACGACCGAGTCGAAGCGGATGACGATGGTGTCTTAGGCACCATCTCCCTTCACAGTAGCGTAACCAAGTACGAATGGAAACATGGCCGGCGCTTTCACTCGTACCAAAGCGGGTCGTACAGCTTCCCCAATGACGAGCCCGAACAGCAGCGACTCGACATGATCCACCACGTCTTCTACCGTCTCCTTTCAGACCGCCTTTTCCTTGCCCCTATTGACCCATCCGCTGGCCTCCGCATCCTCGACATCGGCACTGGCACTGGCCTCTGGGCCATCCATCTCGGTGATGAACACCCTGGTGCCGCTAAGATTGTGGGCAACGACCTCAGTCCCATCCAGCCGTCGTGGTGTCCGCCCAACGTGCGATTTGTGGTCGACGACGTCGAGCTCGACTGGGGCGACACCAAGCCCTGGGATTACGTGCATTGTCGGTACATGGCCGGGAGCATCAAAGACTGGCCACGGCTGGTGGGACAGATCCATGAGAACCTGGCGCCGGGCGGATGGGTTGAATTTCAGGAGTCGGTCAACACGCTGTATTCACAGGATGGGTCGCTGGCGCAAGATAACGCCATGGTGCGCATGATGGATGGTTTGATGCAGGCGTGCGAGCGCATCGGGCGGACCATGGACCCAGCCCCTGACATGGAGCGGTGGGTACGGGAGGCCGGGTTCGTTAATGTGAGCGTGCAGAAGTTCCGCTTGCCTATCGGGCGATGGCCAAGGGATCCGAGACTCAAGGAGATTGGGACGCTGATGGGGGTGAATTTCTACGAAGGGGTTGAGGCGTTCACGGCGGTGCTGTTTCGGGATGTTCTGGGCTGGTCACAGGAGGAGGTAAATGCGTTGAATGCCGGTGTGCGTGACGCGGTCCGTAAGGGGGATGCGCATGCCATTTTTGACTTTTTGGTGGTGATGGGCCAAAAGGCGGAGGCGGAGGCGAAGTGATTCCATTACTAGAATAGAATAATTGAATATCAGCGTCGTGTCAATCGTCGCCCAGGTTTCAAACCAAGACTGCATGGCAGCACAGTGGTATTTCGTACCTATTTTGCAACTGACGATGATGCCCCCTGCTCTCTGGACAGATGTATCTCCATACTGGACTTTTCCTCGCCATGGTTCTCGCTCTTGGCCGAGAACATTTGTTTCTGGTTTTTCCACGCCGACTTGTCCGCGACACTACCAAACGTCCCGATGCTGAAGGGAAGGTTAGATTTGCTCGTCTTCTTGAGATTCTTGATGCTTTCGTCGCTTCCCGATGAGGTATTTTTGGAAAAGACGTGTGCAAACAGTGGTCTGATAGCTGGGACGCTCGACAAGGCGATGGCGGAGCCAACTTCGGCAACGGACCAGATGACAATGTTGACCACGGACCAGGTAGGGTCTTCAGACTGGTTGAGGTTATACAGATATGGCAGACGCAGAATGCTCGAGATGATGGTGCTACGAGTGTTAGGAGTGCTGTAGGGATACATGGATGAAAGGAGGGGGGGCTCTTACAATACTCCGAGCGAGCAGAGGGCAACAACGAGGTACTTTTGTCTCTTGGAGACGTTGAGCTCTACTTTTCAGTTAGCGGACAGACGTAGTTTGCAGGCGGGGTGGAACGCACTCCGAAACAGTATCCACGGCAGGGACAGAATGACGAGATCCGTTGCGAGGTTGAGAGCAGCATCAACGTAGTAGAATGCGGGTTGGTTGAAGCAGGAACCCTCGACCGACTTGTCCCAGTAGAAGTTAAGAGGTCGACATTGCACGAAGAGTCCGATGGTGAGGGCGGCCTCTTCCACAAAGATGAATGCAGCCAAGCCATACAGGTAGGGCTTGGCGGCGTGGCCAACGGGGAGACAACGGATGAAGAAGACGACGACGGACATTTTGATAGCGCAGAGTGTCGGTGGATAAAGCACCTGGGAGCTGAAGCCGCATTTCTGCATCAGCACGCCGGCTTCTTGGGTGATGGTCCAGATGTGATGACCCAGGCCGTATTTTGCAGCGAAGACGGTGGCGACCGTCAGGCCGAGGTAGAGAACGAAACTAACGACAGCGAGAATGTCATCCCCTCCAATTCCGGTAAATCGCCATCGAGAGTAGAGACGCAGCGATAGGGCGAGGAAGGCAACAGGGACAAACAATCCCATGAAGCCATAGAGGAGTGCGGTTCGCGTCTCAGTGGAGTTAGTGTCAGCTCCTGGGGGCAGTGGTGGTGGTGGTGGTGGTGGAGCTTGTCTTGCGAGAATTGAGGCGAACTCCATTATCAATTTGTCGTCGAGGACCAAGTTCAGCGGCCAAAAGGTCGCTGTGAATGTGGCATCCAGGAAGTTGGACCCAGCAGACTGGTCCTTTTTAAGATCTGCAAGAAGACCCAGGGCCAGGATGCAGGGCGTCATCAGAACCAAGGAGCCAAGCCGTCTTTGCTGAAGTTGTGGAGATTTGCCAGGCCGAATTGAGCTAGACTGGACGCGCCAGGCTGGGATCTGGCCAATTGGTGGACGTTGATGGATCTGTGCTCAAGATTCCTGCGCGACGCACCGACGGCGGTTTAGGTCAGCCTTCCTACCGTTCACAACGTAGCGCACACGGTAGAAAGTTGGCCTGGGACTTGACAGCTGTGAAACAGGGGTTTGCACGTATCGAAATAGCTGGAGGGTGTCGACTCAGTGGGCTTGAGAGGCTGTAACTGGTTCATTAGTGAGGCTGGGACGTCAAAGAAACGCGGATTGGTCATGGCTAGGTAGTGGTTTTCCGTAGGCTAGCGGAATATGAGCTTTCAGAAGGAAGAAGAAAAAAAGCGGAACTTACCGGCCAGATCCAGTTCAGGATTCAGAAATCTGATCACCTTTCCGAGTTGCCGAGCAGCCCCTTGGTTGAGATATAATGGCATCGCACCAATAAATCTGTAATTGTTTATCCCGCAGCGTTCTCTTTGCAACATTTCGTGAGTATTCTCCTCTTTGCTTCCCCTCAGGCCAATAAAGACGTGGATGAGAGGCTGATTGACTGCATTGACAACCCATTTATGAAGGAGATACGATATTCTCCTGGCTCGACTAGCATAGGTACGATGTTCTCATGGCTCGACTTGCCAATACCGCCAATCGCCACAATGTGGGTCACCAGTCCGTTACGGGTTACAAGTTGCACCAGACATTTCCTCATACATTTCGGATTATAGTTCAACTTTCCGGAAGCCACATACATCTCATGATCTGAAACATCCCTCATGGCGCGCAATTGGCTAGCGCGTCAGACTGTTAATCTGGAGGCTGTAAGTTCGATCCTTACCGAGGGAGAAGCTATTCGGACCAGGACCCAGAGTGGACTGCTATATTTTTGGAGGGCATCGCTCTACTCATGCCCTAGCGACGGGTTTGCTGCTGGCTTGGATTTTTGGTCCCCTTGATTGCCACGGCAGTCCCGAAAAGGGAAAATAGCACCGCCCAGCGCACGGCGGCGCCGCCTGCAGCATCAGAAGAGTATCTAAGAGCACATGTTCCCTGCTTGAAATCCCCAATCTGGACAAAAAGAAACATGCACGTTCGGTTTGCCATGGCCAGTTGTTGAACCCGCGGACACAGACCGGCGACCGAAACCCAAGGACGAAACAGGAAGCCCAACAAGACAAGAACTCGTGCCCACGACTCCGGTTCCCGGGCGAATTTCGAAACTACTTGCATATATTGCCACTGTCGTGTCACTTAACGTGCACATACCCACAGGTCAAAGTTCAGGTAACCGCCTTCTGTTTCGGGAACACACTTGCATCGCCGGCAGTTAGTGAGGGTCCTATAGTCGCGTCACCTGCCGGGACATCATCTATTTTTCCCGACCTCTAAAATACCACACCTTATCCCCGCTCCCGTCCTACGCATAGCCGGATAACATGCGCCTGCCCGATACAGACACCCCGCATCGTCGCGCGGGGACATATAGCGCCCACTCCCAGTGCCATTGGATTTGCAACCCAAGGCGCGAGTGTCTTTTGGGCGCGAGACGATGGAAAAGACTCCCATCAACGTTGTCGATGGCGGGGACATTGCCCCCGACCTGTCGGATCGCGATGCCGAAAAGATCCAGTCCAATTCGGCAACCAACGAACGATGGGGCGACCAGATCCCCCACGAGATGCTCGAGGAGCTGGCCCCGAATGGCGAAGGCGAATACCTCCTTGACAAGATCAACAATATGACCGAGGAAGAGGCATATGCCATTGTCCAGGAATCGCACAAGTTTCATGCCGACGACTGGAACTTCCCCTCGGATATGCGCCGACGAATGGCCAAGCTGCTTGAGGGTCGCAAGGTTTATGGGGAATTTTACGACCGCGACCTGCGCATCGATGCCGTGTTGTTGCGGTACTCGTCGCCGTATCCGGGGGTGCGTGCTGTTGCCGACCCAGTTGACGATGAACAAGTTCCGATTGAGACGATCCGCGCATACTTTTTGGGAATCTCGTGGGCTGTCATTGGCACGTTCATGGCGACTTTCTTCAACAGCCGTTTCCCGTCAATTGGTAAGTCATTTTTGGAAAGATTGGACGTCGCTAACACTCGGCAGCTCTAAGTGGCTCTGTTATTCAGATTCTTCTCTTCCCGTGTGCCAAGACGCTGGAATGGGCATTGCCGGATTGGGGAGTCACACTGTTTGGTGTGCGGCACTCGCTGAACCCGGGGCCATGGACGTAAGTGTTTTGGGACTTTGATTTCTAGGCTAACCGTCCCAGATTCAAGGAGCAAATGTTTGCGACCATCACCTACAACATTGTACGTTCCCCGGATGGTGGGGCCGGGCTGGGCTGATCTGATATACAGGCCATCTACACGACGAACTCGTATGGGCAAATGCAAGTGCCGTCTCAGAAATCCCCTTCTCCAAAAGTGTCTCTAACGCTGACCTGCCCAGCTTGGTGCAAAAGCTCGACATGTTCTACGGCCTCGACTTCATCACGTTCGGATACCAAGTCATGCTGACCCTCTTCGTCCAGCTCATGGGGATGGGCTTCGCGGGCTATCTGAGACGATTTAGCGTGTATCCGGTCAAGGCGCTGTGGCCCACAGTTCTACCCATTGTCGCCATGAACCGCGCCCTGACGCGAACCGAGCCGAAGGAGAATATCAACGGCTGGACCGTCTCAAGATACCGATTCTTCTATATCACCTGTGTTTCCATGGCGATTTACTACTGGTTGCCGGGCTACCTGTTTACAGCCCTGTCAACATTCAATTGGATGACGTGGATCGCCCCCAGCAATTACAACCTGGCCCTCATCACCGGATCGAACATGGGACTGGGTCTGTTTAATCCCATTACCACATTCGACTGGAATTATGCAACGAGCTCTTATGCTGCCCTGGCACAGCCGTTCTTTGCGACCTGTACAATGTGGATCAGCGCCATGCTCACGGGAATACTGGTATTGCTCCCAATGTACTTTGCGTCGATGAGCTATACTGGCTACCTGCCAATCAACTCAAGCTCAGCCTTTGCGAATGACGGAACACCGTACAAGGTATGATCGAGCCCCCCCGAATGACGTGGCTGACAGAAGCAGGTGCAAAAGGTCATTGTCAACAACCGGCTCGACGAAAAGCTGTACCAGGAATATTCGCCCCCATTCTATTCAGCCGGAGCAATCCTGACCGTTGCCGGGAATTTCTGTTTCTATCCAGTTTACTTTCTCTATATTATGTGAGCTGCCTCTTCCAGAGTCGTTCTAGCGGGGCGCAAGAACGGGGCTGATGGTTCTTCAGGGGCAACCAATGGACGACCATGAAGAATGCCTACATCGACTTCTACCAGGGTCTTCGTCACGGTAAAGGCAACTACGAAGGCGCTATGGACGTGCATAGTCGACTCATGGCTCGATACCCGGAAGTTCCCGATTGGTGGTTTCTCCTGATCTTACTCTGCGCTGTCATCGTGTCTGTCGTCTTCCTCAACATTTACCCTCTCGATACGCCAGTTTGGCTCGTCTTCCTCATGATAGCCATCAACATCGTCTTTGCCGTGCCGCTCTCCTTCCTCTCAGCCACTACCGGAACCAATCTTAGTCTCGGCGCACTCATCCAGGTCATCACTGGGTACCTCCTCCCGGGCAATCCCAACGCCTTTTTGTTCTCGCAAACCCTGGGGTCATGGGCTCTGGCCGGTTATGGCGATAACTACGTACAGGACCAGAAAATGGCACATTACGTCAAGATCCCTCCAAGAGCTGTTTTCAGATCTCAGATCGGTACCATCATCATCACCTGCTTTGTCGCTGTCGCTACGCAGAACTTTATTCTCGAGAATGTCCAGGGCCTCTGCACGCCCGAACAACCCAGCCGCTTCACCTGCGCCAATGACGGACATCCGCTGTACGCCTCTTCCCTGATGTGGGGCCTGCTCGGCTCGGAACGCATGTTCGGCTCCCTCTACCCAGTGTTGAAATGGTGCTTCCTCATTGGCGTCGGCATCTCCGTCGTTTTCCTCGTTGGTCAGAACCTAGGACCGAAATACCTTCCCGGAGTCAGAGAGAAGCTGCGTCTCCGGCTGAAACCCAAAACGTTTGCCCTCATGGACAAGACACTGTTCCCGTTTGTAGCGTCGCTGCTATGGTTGAACCCCGTCATGATCATCCAGGGCATTCAGCACTGGGCACCGTTCAACATGTCGCATAAGACGCCGGGGTTCATTCTCTCGTTCATTTTTATGTATTGGATGCCGCGACACCGACTGGCGTGGTGGGAGAAGTATAACTATGTCTTGTCGGCGGCGCTGACGGCCGGGGTGGCGATCAGTGCGTTGATTATGTTTTTTGCGGTGGGGTACAACCCGATTAAACTGGTGAGTTTGTCTCTCGTTGTACCCAAGGGTGATGTGATTACTGACTTGGTGATTTATAGGAATGGTGGGGAAATACCGTGAGCTGGGCGGGCGTGGATGGGAAGCAGGTTGGGCGGTTGCCGATTCCGGAGAGGGGGTATTTTGGGCCGGAGAAGGGGAGCTTTCCTTGATTGGGTGCTGGTTGATGTAGTTGGCTTGGATAAGCTTTGAATGTTAAGAGCTGCCGTTCAGAGTTCCTTGTCCCATTATGCACTGTTGTCCCGTATTGACTTGTACCCCGAGTTCAAAACAGCGGCGCCAGGTAAGGCAGTTTCTGTCTCCTGTTGCGGATCATATCAGCTTCAACACTTGGCGGGTCTCTGCATTCCATGTCACGGGAGCAAAACTAGATATATTACTTGGGGTTCCTATTACTACGTCCCTGAACTTCATCTCTCACGTATTCCTAAGCATCCCCCAAAATATCCTCGGCCGCCTTCTCACTGATCAAAAACGTCGCCAACACCGGAAATGCCCCCGGCAATCCTGGAAACACACTCCCATCCACTACCCGCAACCCCTTTACCCCTCTTACGCGAAACTTGGAATCCACCACCGCGTTGTCGTCGTCTTCCTTGCCCATTGCACAAGTCCCTACGGCGTGATGTCCAAACGCTTGATCCTTTACCCACTGTTTATCTCCGGCTCTACAATCGGTTTTTGACGGAGAAAAAGAAGGACAAGGGGGCTCAGCCAACCTAGCCGGTCCGACTGGCGCTTTTATTTTCCCATACATGGTTCTCGCCCAGGCAGCGGCATCGGCCATGGCATTTAAATCCACATCTTCGCTTTTCTTGTCGCCAAATAATTCGAAATTAATTTCCGGAGGATCCTGCGGATCGGCCGTTCGGAGGGTGACTTTTCCGGCGTTGACGTTTTGCGGGTTCATTTTGACAAGAGCCATGCCGATGGTTCCTGGAACTTCAGGGGGGATGTTCGAAACCGCTTCCGGAGGCCAGAATCCACGGAAGGCACCGTTCGGGATAGTGAATAAGAGGATGTCGTTCTCGTTGTCGACGGAATGGTTGGTTTTGAGAAAAAAGGCATTGGAGTTTAATCCCGCGCGTGCGTACGGGCCCGTTCCGCGTTGCTGGAACGCCGCCACGCATGGGTCGGCGGCTGCTCCACCGGGGGGAGCGGCAAAGGTACAGTTTGGATCACCGGCAACGGGAATGGAAGCGAGTACCCGCTGGGCGACTCCGACGAGAGGGAATTCATGGTTATCTTGCAGGTGGGACCCCACGGCAGGGAGGGCAGCCACGAGAGGGATTTTGTGTTTTGCGAGATCGCCCGCGGGGCCGATGCCGCTGAGGAGAAGAAGCTGGGGGGAGTTGAATACGCCGCCGCTGAGAATGACTTCGCGACGAGCAAACGCGGTGCGTTTTGTCCCGGTGGAGCGGGAGGCGTTGTACCGTGGGTCGGCGCGGTAAAGGCTAGCGCCCAGGAGGTATTCAACGCCAGTAGCAACGGGTTTCTTTTGTCCTGGTTTGGTCCCCTTATCAAACAGCACGCGTGTGGCGAGGGCTTGGGTTTGTAGAGTCAGAGGGTATTTGGGTTTTTTGTTGGAGGCGGCGGCGAGTGTGTCGCGGATGAGGGTGCGGGAACTGAAGCGACCCCAGGTTTCATTGACGTGGAAAGGCAGGCTGAAAAGACCTTGGGTTTTGTCGCGGTTGGGCTTGTCGTTGTTGATATCGCGCTGGACGTATTCAATCACTTTGGATGGATCATCGCCAACTTGGGATACCATGGATTGGAACACCTGGACGAGGTCGGGTTGGTTATGCCAAACGGTACCGTCATTGCCGTTAATGTTGAGGTATCCGTTGAAACCGTGACCAGAAGTACCGCGGGGAAGGTAGTGGTTGTCTTCGATGCGTTTGAAGATGTTGCGAAACTTGTCGTTACTGTAGAAATTAGCAATCTGATTTGAACATGAGTGGATCAAGTTTGTTTGTCGTACCTCCAGCTACGGTCACCAGTTATGCGCCCAATGTTATCCCAATCGCTTCGACTTGGCAGCACCGCTCCGGCGGCGTTGATGACGGAAGAACCACCCAGGGTAGCACCACGCGGGTAATACACACCCAACAGCTTCGCGTCAGCCGGGGCAGCACTCCCATTGCCAACCCAGAGGGAACCATCAGCGCGTTTCCAGGTCAGATGATTGTTCTTGAGCGTCTGAGCTTCGTCCGAGTATTGCTTGACGTAAAAGTCCCATCGGTTGGTAGGGAGGGGAATCCCCAGAGACAAAATATGCGTCGTCACATCCGAGGTCTGGTCATCGCCGGCTTCGAGCAAAAGAACCGAATGACCGGCCTTGGCAAGATTGACAGCCAAGGGACCACCGCCGGGACCGCTGCCTACTACAATGTAGTCGTAGGTGTTTTCACGGTCACCGCTGCTGCCGCTTCCACCGCCGCTGCAAACGCAGAGCGTGGGTAGAATGAGGGCGGTGAGAAAGGTGGCGACGCGTCGAACCATGGCGAATATCGGGGAAGAGGACGAGCATGCTTCATGGGACAAGTGGGTCGGTCAAGCTCATATTATATATGTATCTAATTCTAAGGACTGTACCATCCGGTGTGCATGGGACGGACATGAAATGCGACCGTGGTATTGAGGAAATTACTTTAGCTTACCTATTTGCCTACTAGTGTAGGTAGTAGTGTAGTAGCTTACATGGACAGCGTGCCGTCCCGTGTGGATCCGGGATCCGGCATGTTTTGTTTTTTTCTCTTGCTGTTTTGATTTGTTTGGCTGCCGCACCGCTGCACCATTGCAGCACGAAACACATGCCCCAAAATATCACTCACAGAATACCTGGTAGGTAGTTACCCCGCTGTAGAGTATCAACGCTAACCTCCGGAAGGATTCAATATTACGGTACGTATATATGCGGAACCGGAAAACAAAAGTACGGTACGGTTCGGTTCGGAGTAAAAGTTGGCCGCTTTTTTGGTTTCTGGTTTCTCGGCAAGCGGCAGGTGTACTGTACCCTAGGTGTACCCCAGGTGGCGGGTTGTGCCCCGGGGACGGGTGGCTAGCAGCTGGCGGTTGAGAGAACCACGGAAGAAGGGCATGGCACTTGGTTGGCATTAGCAAATTGCGTCTGGCAAGTCTGGGTAACTGCAAGAACAGTGCATGACAGGATATGACTTTACTTGGCTGTTCTTGTCATGCTCGAGCTGAGGACAAGCTGAAGGCGGGAAGAAGCATTGAGCTGACGAGAACTTTGCAAATCAGAGATCCAGCGCAGAACATGCAGAAATGGTAAGCAGGGCCACAATGTGTTAACACTCTTGCTCAAAGTGATTCATTCAGGGCTTGCATAACCTAAATCAAGTTTTGGCTTAGGGATGAGCCTCAGATTGAGGTCGAATCGGACTCTCCGTCTTCTCCTCTGCCCTCTTGTCAAACTTTCCAATCTTCTCATCCGCCCAATGCGGACGCGCATCAAACCCAAACTGTAAAATCTCGGGCCGTTGATAATGACCCGCCGCATCAATCCACACCTTGACAACTCCCAGCTGTGCAAGATCAACCTCGGCCTGTACCAACTTCTCCTCCGAGCCCGTATGCGGTCCGGCCAGAAAAGCACAAAACGGATGCAACACCGCCGACCACCCGCCACCTGCCTTAACCATACTCTGCTCCCCCAGGTTCTCCCGCATCCACTCCAAACACGTCTCGTCCACATAATTCGACGCCGTCACCACAAACACCTGCGCCGTCAACGCATGCGCCTTCATCAACGCCTCAATCTGCCCATCCGCCACCTCTTCAAACCCTTGCATCGTCGACAGCGCCGGCCATGCTCCCGCGTGGATCTGTTCACCCTGCATCAACAACGCCTGCCTCGCTCCATTCATCGTGTTCTCCCAACACGCCAAACCCCCCAGCTTCACACCCCCCAGATTATGCGCCAGCTCAAAATTCTTCAGGGTACTCCCATCCCCCTGCGCCCAAACCATGCGTTCCACATATGTTGGCTGCAACTTCCTATGCACCCCGAGAATCGTTCCATCGCTATCGATGGTGACCTGTGAGTTAAATAGCGTGTACCCACCTGCCATGCGTTCTGAGATGCCGAGACTGATGGCAACCCCCACACGCCGACAGGCTGCTTGGATAGCTGCCATATCTGATTCTGATTTGGACTCTGGGCCGCCATGCGGTTCCACGACAACGCTCTCTTCCGCATAGCGAGCAAGCGCACCGGCCTGGCGAAGGGGAGGATAGCATTCGATAAAGTACGGATATCCAGGGATGAAAGTCTCAGGGAATACAAGGAGTTTAATATCAGCGGCGCCGGCTTGCTCGATCAGTCGAATGGTTTTGGCAATGGTGGCGCGTTTTTTCATGAATACCGGGGCGGCATGGGCGGCGGCGACTTTGAATTTTGTTGTCATCGTGGTTGATGGGCACTCTCTACGTGTCTATCAATGCTGGTGGTGATGAGACTTGGGGGTGTACTGGACCAGACTGACGTCAAAAATCCAAAACCAAACAACCCCGCAAAATAGGGTCACATGACTGGTGGATCATTTCGCTGCTTATCTTGGTACCTAGGTTAATTCGGGTGGTTGAAGTTGTTGATCTTGAGTCTTGGTATTAGTCAAAGGTGGATCCGGGTTGTTGGATCAAGAGTTGGAGTGGACCTGGACATTGGTGCTAGAGGCTGAGCAAAAGACCGCCAAACTCCTGCTCGCCCTTCCATTCGATTCCAGTATTAGCCTGTCCATCAGTCACTAGCAAAGCCGAAACGCTCCAAAAACTGCCAGAAGGAAGAAGACATGGCTTTGTCACTT
>Ga0247765_1000354_pt1 | contig 36678 bp, 26 predicted proteins | sample UWRJL106311C6_FD_179949 | JGI IMG/M metagenome (GOLD analysis project Ga0247765, IMG submission 179949) | Plant litter microbial communities from Arlington Agricultural Research Station in Wisconsin, United States - UWRJ-L106-311C-6 | ecosystem: Environmental > Terrestrial > Plant litter >...
CCGTTTTTTTTTTTTTTTTTGGTATTTGTATTGTTAGATCGGTCTCTTTGTCAAGCTGGAAGGAACTTACACCACGCCGAGATAAGCATCTACGTTGGTCGAGTCTGGTTGAGGGACCTGGCGATGTGATGTGATTCTTTTGTTAGTGACATATGGACAGCTAACGTTGAGTTGTGTCGAAACGGCAACAAATACTTCTCACCTCGTCCAAAACCTCATCCCAGTCCTTCTCAGCCTTGACAACACAGGCATGTTCATCCTTGTTGAACAGCGGAGTATCACCCCCCTTGGGTCGTGATAGCTGAGCTACACACGTAGACCTATCGCCGTGGTAGCGGAAAAGCGGCGCTTTCCTCTCTTTGCTGTCTTCCCAGTCCCAGTCGGCTGTCTTCCATGCTAGATCCATTGTGACCTCCAAGACATGTATTCACGGTATAAACTTTGCTGTGCTAGTAGCGGTGTCGTATGTGACAAGTAGATGAGAGACCACACAGATTCGGGGTATTACACGTTCTTGATAGGTTTCTGTCTGTCTGGGCTCCCTCCCGATGTAGTGGTTGCCGAGAGACTGCACAACAAGGCTGTGGGATGCCTGGTGTGCCAGCATGCATAACTAATATCCTGAATGCCAAGGCCGCCCGACAGCAGTGTGTAGAGCCATTGATGCATCCATATCAGCCATCTAATCCAATCAGATGCCGCCGCGACTTGCCGCGGTGGGCACTGTGGTTGTGGCGTCCACTCAGAGACCAAGCGCAACACTGAGGAAGTACCCTTTTTGGAAAACCCGAGTTGACATGGCACTGACATGCCATTTGACTTTTGGAAATGCGGTGACTTTTTTGGCTATCTTGAGGCTCTGCGAGTATGGAGATGTTGAAAGGTCTTTTTTTTTTCCCTTTCCTCTTCCTTTCTGTGGGGAGCGCCTGCTCAAACTCCCTTGTTTGACTCGAATCAATTCAACAAATTGTTCGCCACCTAAACGAAACAAACAAACATTTTCAAGGGGTTTTTTTGCAGTGATTAAGTACCACCATGGCGAAATGGAAGGCTCAGAATGCTCTTCCTATTAGATGCACCTATCTCGACACGGACGTGCTTGCGGAGCGCCTGATTGCTCTCTACGGAAGTGAGGATAACTTTCAGCTTGTGGTATGTCCCTTCTTGGGTGTTCCCCGTCAGTTAGAATTTCTTTCTAATGTCTCAATTTTTATGTAGTTATCAACCGATAGGTACATTTTATACTCGGACAAAAAGTTATCCAAGGTTTGTTACCCCCCCAAGAACCTGACTCAATATATCTCGGTTCGCCAATACCAGTTCACAGGAACAGCTCAAGGCACTGAGCAAAGACCCCCAAGTTTACCGGCATTACTCAGTTCCGGGGGATAACTACCACGTGGGCTCTCACCACTAGTTCTTCTGTTGGTTATAAACCGGGAAACTCATGGATGGTAAAGGAGCGTTGATGTTGCGCTTCTCCTTCTCCTTCTCCTTCTCCGGCAGCTCCAGGTTTAGTCTGTCTGGTCTTTGTGTTGTATGCTGGGAAGGTGCGGGTTCGTGAGCGTCTCCTCCTGAGAATTTCGGTGGCGCTTTCAGGAATCCTGACGCTGGAGGCGGCTTTGATGGTGCTACCCCGGTCGGCTTTGGGGCTGATTTTTGTAAAGTATCCGTCGTCGTCTCTGTCGTCTTTGCTTCCTTTCCCAAGGATGACTTTAAGTTTTGTAGCCAAGCTCAAGCAGTCAATGCGCTGCTGCTGCTGCTGTTTGTTACCAGTACTACTACTCAAAGACTTTGCTTCGTGGTGGTGACTTTTTGTAGAATCTTGTCTGCCAGCTTGAAGTGATTTTTGCTCAATGATCAACATTTCGCCGAGGATAATATCTAAAATGTCGTTGGTGAAATCGGAAGCTCGGCTCGATTTTCTAAGCGAAGTTGCCAACTATCAAAGACATAAAAATTAGGGGTAGTTTGGTCTCTAATATATCGTATATGATATGATAGAATATGGAATTTTTCGTACGTACCTTGGTGACTGCAGGATTAACCTCAAATCTTGTACCGCTGCGGATCCAGAGCGGAGATGCCCGTGCCCGATAAAAAGTGTCCTGGATAGTTCCCTCGAGACTTTTGTTGGATTTTCCCAGATACCGAGCCCGATGGAAAGACTCGATTGGGTCTGTTCCGGATTCTTCTCCTCCCTGGACCAGCCAGCAGATGAACTCGAGAAAGACACAGCCCAGGCTCCAAATGTCATAAGATCGAGAACATCCATCAACGCCCCATTCCGACTCGGGTGCGGCGTAAGTCTTGGTGGATCTTCGCATCATGGTGTTCGACCGGGTTTCGGTATGATGGAGCTTGCTGATGCCAAAATCGGCTAGTTGTAAAACTCCCAATGGATCACGACTCTGAGAAGCCTCTTTGTTGTGATGCTCAAGGCCCACCCAGTCTTTATACCAAAGCAGGTTCTCAGGCTTGATGTCGCCGTGAATACCATAAAAAGGATCCTCCGCACTGCTCTTGGTGTCGTCATCAGTTGTTGTTGTTGTTGTTTTGGGTCTGCTGCTGCTGCTGCTGCTGCAGATGTGGGTTCCAGGCTCGTGAACTTGGCGTTGGTGAAGGTCGTGGAGCTTGCAAAGCGCCCACGCCAGTCCGTAAAGCTGCTTTGCCACCCAGCGGGAATACGTCGCCCTGCTGATGCCGCCAGCAGCGGTAGAACCGGGGAGGTTGCGCTGCCAAAATTGCCGGAGATTGCCATCGGCCAGGGGGAATAAGAGGAAAAAACTGTTGCCTTTTCCAGGACGGCCGGAAATCTCCATGGTGAACAGGAGTTTGACCAAATGGGCGTCGTTGCATTTGTTCAGTCGCGTGAGGATGTTGACCTCGTTCTCAAAAGTCGCCTTGTCCGTTGTCGAGAGCCGTTTTACAGCCAGTGCGGGGTTTTTTTCATTTCCCTAAAATTTGTACCTAGTTAGCGAAAGCTACCCCTATGTGGGTATGTTATGTTTGAGAGACTTACTCTGTACGAGGGCAGATTGTGATGAGCCCGGTGTATTTTGACCTTCCATACCTTGCTGTTCCCAGAATCGCTATCCGAGCTGTTCCCGCTGCTGCATGTGACGGTGCTATTTCGGATGCAGGTGCTTTTTTCCTCGGTAATAATCTCAAAGGGGAGGGGGTGACGCCAGGACAGCTCATAGTTGATGCTCTCCTGCTTCGCGCCTCTGACGAAAAAGGGGGCTAGAGTCTCCCACTGCTTATTCGCAAACTCTTCAATCTGACGGTGCTCCCACGTCTTGAATAGGGCTATGGGCTGATGCTGGCCCGAAAGCGAAAGCTGAAATGGACGGCCATCTCCGACCTTGTCAAGGGGCAATTGAGCGTCTCCGATACCGGCGTGAACAAAGTCGAAAATGGTGTCCGCCTTGCCTATCAATATCAAAATGGCCAGAATTTTCCGAAACGACTTGTGGACCTTGGCCTCGTAGTCCAGGGTGTTATTGTCGGTAATGCAAGATAGAGCTGTCTTGATGGCACGAGGGGTGACAACCGAGTCCAGTTGATCGTTGGGAATATAAAATTGGGGCCCCGCGAACGGTTTGAGGGATTTGAGTCGCAGCTCCAGATCCAGTCCATTCAGTACTGTCGTTGCATCACCCCCGTTTTCCGCACCCACTCGGTCTCCGTCTCTGGGATCTGGTGCCTCTACGCTGATTTGGACACGGAGAGCGGCACCTCCATCGCTGCACGTCGTCAATGAACCCGATCCCGGAGCGCCCTCGACACCCCAAATAGCGCTGCCGTGGATTGCTGACGTCTCGTGATCAGGTAACCGTATCGGGCGACTTTGATCACGCAGCTGCGCGATCTGTGTGTCTGTGGTGAGTACAATAGTCCTCACGTGTCTGGTCGGGCGAAATTGACATTCTTACCTCTTTCAAGCTCTGGCCAAGGTTGCCTAATTTCTGCTGAATTTTCTTTGCTTTTGCCCTGATTTGTTTCATGTTGAGAAGCTCCAATCTATGTATGCACAAATTCCAGCTACTCATCCGCTCCGGAATGGCGGTTTCATTGTATTAAGTACATTTACCTTTGGTAGGTACCTAAGCAGACTTGGTCATTTCCAGTCCACCCTCCTCCCTTCTCTGATGTATGAGAAAGCGCCAGCCCCAAGCTAGGATAACTCACAAGGCTTCTTCAGATGCAAGCGCCAATATTTCACTGCCCTAACTTTGTAGAGTTGGCTTATATGCAAGCCACAAAAAAATTAAATTTATGGGTGCCATGGAAACAAATGTTATTGGCCGCCTGGCAACTCAGGGTATCGCTGCGCCATTTCGCCCCCAAAAAAGTACATCCCGGGTTCGCCTCGCTATTCCCCTGACCGCATTTCCCCTTTTGTACATATAAATACGCCAGCTGAACAATAAATATGTCACCGCATTTCCTTACTGAGACACACACCATCCATCACACACCATCACACCTATTCGTAAACCTGGTCTCTGTGCAGTCACCCACAGAATTTTCTCCTCTCGGTCTGGTCACAAGTTTTTTTTTTGTTTGTCAGTGACATTCTTCCCCATCTCAAGTTGGTCGGTCCTTTTGTTCTCTCTCTCTCTCTCTTCTCTCTCTTTAGGACACTTACAGGAGTTAACTTCCGAGGTCCCACAATTCGATACACGTCCCTGTCAAGAAAGACTTCATATTCCCCTAGTCCGAAAATGGCGTCCAGGACCGAGTACATGTCGCTCTCGTTGGCTCTTACCGCTGACACTTTGGTTGTAATCCGCCGCGTGCGACGACGAGGGAGAAAGGAGGTGTAATAACATGAAGGATCGGTTTCTCTGGACGGAAACCTGGAGGAGAAAAGGGTAAACTTTAGCTGCTTGGGTTGCCGTCGCCTGCTGCTGCTGCTGCTGCATCTAGACAGGTACGGGGGGGATAGGACGGAAAGCACAAGACCCATTTTTGATTGATTGATTGATTGATATTCTCATATCATACAAGTCAGGAAAAATGGGGATGCAAGTAAAAAAGAAGAAGGTAAAAAATAAATAAATAAATAAAAAGTCGAGACGACAGAACAGAACAGACACCAGGGGGGGGTGGGCCCTCCCCATTAAATAAGGCATCCATCCTCTCAGGCCTCAATACCAAACCAGCATACACATCCATGTACCTAGATAATGAAAACGTATTTTAGGTGTGGGGGAAGAGCGGGGGAAGGGACAACAGCCTATTGGCCCTGCATTTTCTTTCGTGCGGTTCTGACAAGTCACCCGACAAGGCTCTGAGTGGGAAGAAGGAGTCTAGCTGAAACATTGCGCCTCCTCCCCTCTCATGCCTCCCTCTTTCCCTGTTGGGATTGCCCGGCGTCAATCAAATCAAAGCAATGCCAATCAATGCCAGTGGGAGCTCGCAAGGGACTGGGCCCTCATTAAACTAAGGTACTGCGTAAGGCTTTGGGTGTTCCTCCTCCACGTGGTTTGTACATTTCACCTTTTTTTTTTTTCAAACCAGACATTTCTGATAACTTGATGTGTTGGCAGAAAAAAAACGGTTGTCATGTCAAATCCAGTAATCTCAATGAGATATACATGCACTACCTACGTTAGTACAAGCTGCACAGTCCATCCGAGCTCGCCACGTTTTCATAAGACTGTGTTGGATCCATCAAGAAAACTTGAACATGCGGTCGGCCAGCCAATCCAGAGCCGGACGTCCGATTGGGCTGCAGCTCACTCCACTCAGGCTGCGTACATGTACCCGTTTGTTGCCCAATCTCAATATCCCACAAGACAAGAACTCTGAAATACATTGCATTAATGAACTGTTGAGTAAACCAAGAGAAAAAGGAAGGAGAGTACTGGGAATAAAAACGAAATGTGGTGATGATCAACCCTATCCCCGATCCGCATTATCGAACCCCGTGCAGGTCTGACTGGACTGACCAGGAGAGACAGAGAGCTCGATGGCGTTACCAACACTCTGGCTCAGCTGTAAGTCATCTCCCTTGAGTACATACGTATTGATAAGGGAACCTGTTGAAGAACCAGAAGGAGGAAGGATAATAAACAATCCCCCCTGCTCCTTTCAGCTTCCAGTACGCCCATCCATCCATCCATGTCTAGTCCGCCTCGCTCCACATTAACTCCTAGGGTACAATCAGAATAAATGTGCTGCCGCAAGCAAGGAAACGAAATAAAAACAAGAAAAGGAAAAGGAAAGACCCCTAACTGGAGGACGCACTGAATCACTCGGGTCGGAGGAAGGGTGAAGTGTTAACTGTCACTCGAGGATCGCCAGATAAACATCGGTCATGCAATGGATTCTTGTCCGCCAAAATTGATCATATTCCGCGCGGCCACAACAGGCAGCTAAGAAACAAATGTTCCTTGACATGAGGGTCACATGCTATTCACGTGATTGCCACTCTACTTCCTGCCACAAGTGGACATGTCGATTTAGTCCTAATCTAGAGCGAATTAGTGCTTCCGAATGGGATGGCAGAGGGGCAGTCATTCAATTCGCGTATGACAACATTGTGCCTGCCGTGAAAGGGATGTCGGAGATAAGTTGATGTCCGGATTAGAAGACACCAGGCAGCTTGACGTGGATCCACACAACCACCTCACTGGACCACTTTTTAGCCAATCATGGAAGCGCTCGGCTTTCCTGTGGAGGGATGCCCGAAGTCAGTCGCGGCGCATCCCATCTCCTCGTAATTATCGACAAAATTGACAATCCGATCCTCAATTCACAACCGCCGCGAGACTCCGCTTCCTGAAGGACCATGGTCACTCCACCATTGGAACCGTACATTCATGAACCCCTTCGACATCACCGCGCGATTAGGCTCATTGAACTAAAGCGCGACCCCGCTTGGTCACATGGATTCTCATTGTCGCTTCAAACTGCTCACTTGGACGATGCACCCCCATTTTGCGCCCTCTCCTACACGTGGGGTTCGGCTATAGTGTCTACCTTTACACGCGAAACGGACGATGGAGGAAGCGACCGTGTCATGGTCCCTATAACCTGCGATGGAAAACAGCTCAATGTGACGGAAAACGCCGTCGATTTCCTCTCCTACGCCGCCCGCAAAGGCCTTTTCCAGAGCGGCAACACCCCAGCTTCCGAGGAAATTCCCGCCATCTTTCAACTGAGCAGCGAGCAGTCTACAGCAGGAGGCGGCGTCATCCCGACCCATGTCTGGATCGATGCCATTTGCATTGCCCAGGCAGACTTGGCAGAACGTTCAAACCAGGTCGCCATCATGGGCGACATCTACCAGCGCTCCATCATGACCATTGTGTGGTTGGGCAAGGATGAACCCCATCAAGGCGCCCAGACCATCATGAAAGATTTCATCCCTCGCTTCAACACAATCTACAGGCGCGAGAAAAAACGTTTCTTCTTGGGCACTGATCCATCCTGTACCGAGCCAGCACTGATCGAGCGGCTAGGTGCCAATGCCTGTGAACATTGGAGAAACTACTATCCTCACTTTTTCCTGTTTGTGGCACAGCGCCGGTGGTTCATGCGTGGCTGGGTGGTACAGGAAGTCCTCTTGAAGAGCATCGAGAATACACATGATGTTGTGGTCGTGTCCGGAGACTGGACGATGCTGTGGGCTGAACTTTTGACATTCCTGAACGCAATGAGCCCAACTGGTTGGAGACGGGTCATCTCGGCACGACTGCACACCAACCCAATGACGAAACACTGCGATTCTCGCATCTCGGCTTTGTTATCCCGCGCAACTTCCCTGTCGTCAGCTCAGACTCGCTTCAAACGACACTACTACCGTGGGTCAGAAGACACTGAAGAGATGACGACGAGCGACGCCGAGCGGGTGTACTCGCTGCTCTTTCGTGCCTTGAAAACTATCCGAGCTCGTTCTTTCAGTGATAGGAGGGACACGATCTACGCTTGCTATGGCTTGGTCAGTCGCGTTCTGGGCCCAAGTGTCGAATCTTTGCCCCAGCCTGACTACAATCTCAGCGACGTCGAGGTCCACACCAGGGCGGCATGGGATATGATCAAACATCTACCTTATCTTGATGTTCTCAACAGACTCGAACCTCCCACACTGAGAGTCTTCGAGGAGCTGCCGTCATGGGTGCCGGATTTTGGGGTTCCCTCTGCGGGAGCCACGTTCTTTGCTGTTCAAAATGCCTTGAGCCATGCCACACCGTTTGACGCTTCTGGAATCGAGTCGCCCAGAGAGGCATTTCACCTCACAGAGCAGAATGGGTTGGTTCTAAGGGGCGTCAAGGTCGACACTATTGCTACTCTGGGACCCTGCCTTGGACCGCGGCACAGCTCCAAGGTCCACGCGGAAGGCTTCCTCAAAATCCTGATATCTATGACACAAGTACCTAGAGAGAGTATTGAAGAATCTCTTTCTCGGATGCAAGTATCTGGAGAGAAGCAGGTACCCGGAGAGGCCGTTGAAGAGTCTCCTTCTCGGATACAAGTATCTAAGGAGAGCGTTGAAGAATCCCTATGTCGGACACTCGTCGCCAACATCTTCCCCCCCGGCGCCGCAGCCAACATGTCCGCAGTGCCAGCTTGGTGGCGCGCCTGGTGGGCTGAACTGCTGACGAACCGAATGGCAAACCTGGAACAGGAGGAACGTGGCGGCGCCGCCATTATCATGGACTTGGTGCAACAACTGGGCGATAGAAGCAGCTGGTTTCCTTCCCTTCAGGAACTTCGCGATATCATGTCTGATGACGACAGTGATCGCCCCGCACCTACAGCAGTGGATTTCGATCCTGTCATACACAGGATTTATCCACAGAGAGACTTTTTTGCCACCCAGGACGGGCGATTTGGAATCGGTCCACGTTCATTGGACAAAGGCGATGAAATATGGCTGCTGGAAGGGGGCAGGACGCCTTTCATTCTTCGTAATAATCGCATGATTGGAGAGGCATATGTGCATGGGATCATGCATGGAGAAGCACTAACACCGGAAGTCGCCGCGAGAGTGGGACCGGTCACGATACTATAATTAGGGGTATGAGGACATGAACTGCTCGTCTTCATCGATCTAGAGACTTTCAGCTAGGGTAAGTTCGATGACCGTCACTGACTTACACCCCCGGCAAGCTAACACAACCCAGGGGCAACCACGAGCCCGGGTCTAGGTATTTGGCCCCAGTTATTTCCAAGAGTATGCCCACTGTTTTGTCCACGGTATCTGTCTAAGGGATCTGTCCAAGTTTTCGCGAGATTTCAAGCAGAGAAAAGAAACCAAAAGAAGACAGAGAGCTATATCTTGGTCAACATCACCGACTGGATGCAGCCTCAGTTCCGACAACAAAGAAATCACTTCCCCCTTCTTCCACCATAGTAGTTCAACTGGCCAGTCTCCTGTGGTCCGCTAGACACCCTGCATAACTTTGCGAGCACAAAATTGTTGGGGTCGTCAGGTGGATGGTACATGACTTGAAACCTCTGTTTACCGCGATCCGGTCCCAGTCCCGGGGTCCAGACGCTACGGATAGGTCCTGGGTTCATGCCCTCCTTCCACCGTCTTGTTTGGTCCTGATAAATGGGATGGTACAGTCTGGCCGGCCTGGGGTTCCCACGTAAAGTGACACCCGGACCGCTCCTACCATCAAACTTGAGCGGGGGAGGGTGGTTTTTAAACCAGCCAGGATATTGCCGACCCTCCACTCTCTTGCTTGGGATTCTTCTTTGTTGATATCTCACTTTGGACACTTCAATGTAGCCATACGGACCTAGATCGTACTACAATGTGTTAGGCTCAGAACTTTGGGATGTCTGGATACACGATATGGGGGGGTGGGGGGGGGGGACAAACGTAATCTTCTTTGGGTCGTTTGGATCTTTGGGTAGCCTCCTCCTCATCTCCGGTATTCTGGCCTGACATGAGGGGGGAGGGGGCGGTGTCTGAGGTATTTGGCTTTATCCAATGAGAGAAACAGAAACAGACAAAATTGAGTGAGTGAGTGAGCGATGTTTAAGTTTAACAAAGGCTGGAGAATGAGCAGAACTTGAGTCGGCGGTTGAGTGTCTCAGTTCTTCATATCTGCAGACACATTTCTTGGTATTTATATCATTTCTCTGACCGTCTCTCTCGCCTACCTCACGGATGCTCGTACGATATAGAATACGTCAAGTGATGCTAGTGTATTCTTTTTTCTTTTTCTTTTTTTACATGGAAGAGGATTTGACTCCTTGCCGAGGTTTTCTGAAACAATAACAAAGACGAGGTGGAAGGGCAGAAGGTTAGAAAGAAGCAGCTCGATGCAACAAGATAGCTACCTTACCTACCTTACCTTAGCTACCTGCGTGGGTAATGTAGGTGAAGATGTAGCACAGGTCAGGGTCCCATCAGGGGGTGCCCAACCAGCAGTCAGTCATGTCATGTTAGACTCCCCACGCAAGTCGAATTGGCTGGCTCTAGAACATGGCGCCAGAGTCGGAACGGACAAAGAAAAGATAACAACGCATTGATCATTGTCTAGAAACCCACCTCTACTCTAGCTCTTTGTTCTGCACTGGACAACTACCTAGACTTGGTAGACTAGAACTGGTCCTCAAAGAACCTCTCTCGAGAACAAAACCATTATTCAGAACAAAACTTCCAAATACTGTGTGGATGGATGGATAGTATTATCCAGGTATGCCCCTCATATCAACAGTCAACAGACAGCAGATAAACAGACAGCCTATCCGCGATCCGACGTTTCTGGTAGTTGAACAGTGGAGATGACCAAAACTCTCAGGATCCTATATCTCAAACCTTGAAACCTCCTAGTTTATTCTCATCTTTTCTATCCACATCATCGCATATCCGCTTGATTCTTACATTCTTTCCTATCCCTTCTCAGCTCAGCTTCACACTCCCCTTTCGAAGTTTTCCATTTTCCATCTGTTTTCGAGATGGAAACCAACTTCACCCACGTTACCCCCGTCGTCCGTCGGGAGCTACCCCCCTTTCTCGCCTGCAAGCCAGGCCAGAATGGCGACGTAGCACACTGCGCGGGTGCCGTGACCGTGTGGGCCTTGTTAGGTATTGCCGCGACGTTTATCGTGGGGTTTGCCGGATACAGGTTTTACCACTCGGTTTATTGTCGGTTTTTTCGCAACAAGAGATCCCCTGTCAGGGCAGCTGCCGCGGGTGGGGAGGCTTTTGTGTAAGCTTTTATACTTGTGTTACCTCTTAAAGTGAAGTGAGTGAGTGGGGGGGTGAAGGAGCTAGTGCTTTTTTCTGTTCATTTTTCGGCATGAGGCATCGTCTCTGCCCTCTTTCTTTCTTTCCTTTTTTTATTTTTTATTTTTTAACTCCCTTTGCCAAAGTGCTCTTGTCAGTGACTTGAGTACGTACCCAGCTAAGTCTTGGGTTACCCCTGAGCGGATAACCTTTTCAAATCCATTCTTTTTAACCCCGGGAAAACAATACCAGTAGTTGAGTTCATTATGCTGTGTCCTTCCAGAAAGTTTTATCTCATCGTGTTTCACTGGACCTCTTTCTTTTTCTTTCCTCCTGATACCCAGGTGGCGATGTCTTTGTGTGTTATGGATTTTCTAAAGGAACTTGAAGCCATCTGTTCTCTGGTCCTGGGAACCGGTTTAATGGTCTCGTGTATTGGCCTACCTACCTAGTTACCTGTCTAGATGCCTGAAGTGATGACTATCAACTCAATTACTGTGAGAACTCTAGATTTCTGATTGGACTTGATGAGTTGGTCTCGGTCTTGCGCTGCACCCCAAAGCGGCTACGGAACTGGCGGTCCATCTGCTTCACCGATTCGGTGCCACTGAGCCTCTAGTTCTGCTGTGAGCAAAATTTTATATGTTGTCTTACGTTCAGACTGGCTCTTGAGGTGAACGCTGGAAGGCACATCAGGACTTGAAAGTCATTTCAGAGGCCCTGATACGAAAATTCAAGAGGTTGAGTTTTTGAAGCAAACGCGTGTAATACCAAGGCGTCAATGGCACAAGCAGCTTCGAGGTGGTAAAATTGTCTATCTTTCCAAGTTGTGTCAGGATGCTGCATGTGGGTTTTGATCCAGATCCTGGCCTTCCGGCGCACAGGTCATAGGAAGATAAGTGAATATCGGAGGTGGCACGCGTAAACATTGTGGTTTGACGCCTTATGAATGACTCGCCAGCCAGTTGGGTATTAGGTAAAGTCCTTCTTGATACCCGTTGAACCACCGCTCCCCGTGCGCTCTTTCCTCTTCATCCACCAAAATAGATACCATTCCGTCCCATTAGCCACCATAACCACCCACCCTCGGAGGTGGCCCCAGAAATCGACCAAAAACTTCCAAAATTCCTTCAGACTTCCCACAACAAAGCCTATGCATCGTCGACATCCTGTCCCTCACTAAGGATGTATCGTCATTGCCCGACCCCAGAAATCCTCTCCCGCTATCTCCCTATGCTTCCAGTCAAGCATGTTTCCTGACCCCATCAGACGTGTCCATCCTATCCTTGGTAGCGCTGTTTGTAATTCAGCTCGTCCTTGTCATCCTAGTCGTCGTCGTCATCTTAAGCATGGTCGCCATCTGCCCTCCCGAGGAAAAATCATCGTTTATATCCCCCCGAAAGATCTTTTCAGCATCAAGTCTCCTTTCTCTCCTTCTCTTCTCCCTTCCGGTGCTCTTTCGTCCGAGTACGCCCCCTCGCTGTTCATGTTCGACGAAATATATGTATCCTCTCCTCGAGCGTTATCCATACATTTATTGAAACTTCACCCGTCCATTCCGAGGGGGATCGGGTCGTCCAACGTATATTGGATTTCTTTACTCGTCAAGTCCGTGGGAGTATAGGGATTGAGTTGTGGGTTTTTTTTTTTGGAGTTGACTAGGGCCAATCCATCCAGTCCATCGAGTCCTGTCGCCATATGCTCTCTTCATGTTATTTCCCATCCTAGCCCATAGGTCCGGGTTCTCTGTGGCGGTGACCGTGACACCGACACTGGTGAGTTTGTCGGTGTAAGTCTGATGCGTGTTCGAACTGCATGTTATCTTCGATGGCGGACGCTTGGTCGGTGGGCCGGTGCCGGGGTGCAGGCAAGTTGTGCCTCAAGGGACTGGATTTGATTGACGACAGAGTTTGTTACAACGTAATTGTGGGGGTTGTGAGAGTCTGTAAGATGATGGTGACGGACGGTGTTGATTGTTCCAGAATCCTAGCTGACTGTTTGGGGTGTGAGGATCTGGTAATGATGGTGGTAAAAGCTGTTGATGGTTTCAGAATTCTAGCTGCTCTGTCTGGTGGTATAAATACTCGGTGGTGGGATTGTGATTGTGTTATTCTCATTCCATTCCACTGCTCCTCCCAACAGCCTAACACGTGGGCGAAGTTACCACAACAGGAAATGAAGCTGCAGGTTTATCATAGACAGTACCAGATTCAGATTTAGAGAATGAATCCTTCCAACAACCCACTTGTTGGGGGAGCTCCTGCGGCAAAAAATGGAGTTGGAAGTTCATCATGGTTAGTGCCAGATTCAGATCCAGGGGCACTGTCGTCAGCAGATTTGGAAGGTCAAATACAATGAATTTATTTCTTTACCGTCCGCAGTTTCTCCAATACCACCAGGTTAGCTTTGATAGCCCTTTGAAACTCGTCGTCCTTTCCACCACTCAAGTCCTCCGCCCATTTGAGGGCGGCTCTGGCATTCTCAATGGCCGAGTCAAAGTCACCAAGTCGGTAGAACGCCATGGTGAGGTCGTTGTGATAATCCTTCAGTTTAAATTCCAGCCCCTCTTCCTTGACCAGACGAAGCAACTCAGCAGCCGCTTCTCTCACTGTCCCTAAATTCTTTGTTTCTTTAAGGATCGTGTGGATTTGGACAAACTTGTATCGTCGGTTATCCGACTTCTCTCTCTTGTCCGCAGGTGCAGTGCAGAGTTTGCAGTTGCATTCGAACATGTAGTGGGATAGTAGGAGAGATTGCCTGTCATTGGTGGGGAGGTCCGGAGGAATATCTAGTCGTCTCAGCGACATTCAAAGTCGTGAGCATTGATGGGGACAGGTAAACTTACAACTTATGGTCAATTCCTCCCCAACTTGAACATCGCGCACCGCGATTGCTTGAATGGACAGGGATTCCCGGGAGAAGCGGGCAATGGCACTGACCCGTCAGCATGGCGCCACAAACAGCACCGAGTGACTTACTTCGGTCGACAATCGTGATTCAGCATAGCAATCTCGGGAAACACGCCGGAATACCTCCGTTCCCCAATTCCGGCCCCGAAGCCATTTGTCTTGATGATATCCTCGTAGACTTCCCCGCCTGAGCTTGCCGCCAATGACAAAACCCTGTTCCGTTCAGGGAGTTGTTCGTACGCCCGCCGGTACAACTTCATGCGCTCCGTATATGAGACTGATGGGCCAGAGCCACGTTCAAGATCCTGGTCGATAACCATGGCGGGAAATCCCACAAGAAATTCCTCCCCTTTACGAACCAGACGGCGGGCAAAAACACCGCGACCCTTGCCTGGCTGTTCCTTAACCTCATACGGCAAGTCACTGCCAGGGGTAAGGTGCTCTCTTGCTTTTTCAGCAAAGAGAGAGCTCTTTTGGAGAAGCTGGAGAATTTCGCCCTCCGCAGAGGGGCTAGCGATAAAACTGACGCCGTGGTGGTGGTTGTACGACGAGGAGGTGTATACGCAATATTCACGGCCGTCGGTGCACACCGGTGCATGGGACCAACCATCATCGCCAAACGGGGCGTCTGGGAAGCATTTTTCGTGTCGATCCAAACTCAGCGGGACTTGGGAGAAAGGAGAGGCATGCGCCGTCACCCAAGGGGCGCAAACAAGGGGCAGGCACAACACAGACTGGGTCCGCATGCTAGGCAAGATTTAGGGTGGGAGACACGCATCTTGAGACAGGAAGACTTGCGGGATTTGGTCGATCTGGAATGGAAAGGTGGCAGCTTGCTTCAAATTCTCCGAGCCGTTGTGGGTCGTGGTGAGCCAAGTCTTTTGGACGGAAAGGGAAGCCGCGATGTTGATATGTGGGTCCGGGTATTTGACACATTCGCAGCTAAGCTTGTTTTGGCAGCGACGACCAATCCGTAGAAACACTCGCTGCGAACAAGCCGATCTCCGTTTCCTTCGAAATGACAAAGAAAAGAGGATTCAGAGTCCCCTGCTCGATTTGGAATTATACGGCAATTATTTCAGGCCTTGCTGATGGCCGTCTCGTGAACAATACACTTCTCCGACAATCCCTCCTCATGGCCTTTGCCTTCTGCTGCGACGAATGCCAGTCCTCCGTGTCCCCTCTCGGTAAACTGCACCTCAATCCCCCTCGCCACATTGGCCATGCGCCTCCTCGACTTCGGTTTCGTTTCTCTAACCTTTTGATCCCCATCCAACCCATGGAATAGCAGTCCCAGAGGTGAAGATCCCAAAACCGGCACCCCCGATTTCCTCGCACTCACCACTGTCGCAAACAGCAAAATCACTGCCAAAAGTGTCTCTCCGAGCGGCAAAGATAGCCATCCCCACCGCACCTCGATATACGTCTCGTCCACCCAAGCCGACCCCTTTACTGACACGCCGGCGACATTGTCTCCCTTCCGGTTCGCGTTCTTTCCGCTTCGCACATAGTGCGACAACATATCCGCCACACTGCTTGTCACGTTCCGCAAATCCGCCGTGTACAGAAACATCTCCAGATACGATCGGCAACGCCCGGTTTCCGTCCCGATATGCGTCTCCGCTCCGTCATTGCTGCTGTCCGTATCCATGAGAACGTGCGACGACAGGGTCTTGCCGACATAATCCCACACAGCCACATCCGTTTCTGCGTGCACACGGTATTCGTGTTTGCTGTTGGATGACGGTGAGAATGTTACCCACCCGTTGGAGGAGCCCTTGACATCCAAGCGTTCAGTGGTGAAGGGGCCGGGGACAAGGGCTGCCCCCGTGGCGTTGGTCCAGGAATAAGTCTGCGCACACCAGAACCAGTTGAGCCGTAGAAGCTCGACTGGGGGATATTGATTGGTGAGCACATTGTAGGTACGCAGAGCAGAGGTGACGTCGTGGCTGCGGGCACGCATGGCCGTCATGGTGAGTCCATTGGATTTGGCGGTTTTATTAGCGTCACGCTCGACGCGAAGGAAGAAGACATCGTGTTGGCGTCCCGAATTGGTGTCCCGAGGGTTGCGGAGACGGTTGAACGTCAGCGACATGGAAGTTTGATCCCACGAATAGGTGCAAGTTAGGTCGCCGAGAAGCCCCCGCTCACACCGACGTGTCGTTGACTCGGTGCGGTTCTCGATAGTTCCACAAACGCCGAGCGTGGTGAATTGGGGAAAGGTACAGTTCCCTGCTGCAGGGGGGCACAGGAAGTACGGTTGGGACTTGACGCCGAGTATGGCATTTGCGACGTCGTTGTCGAGAACAAGTTTGCGCTTGAGCTGCTCGAGATCTTCGTCACGAATTGCGTCGGCGCTGAATGACATGGACTGGAAATCGGTGGCGGAGCCAATCTCAACTGCTGGCAACGCAAGCTCTGTGTTCCGCGTTGGGAACTCGAGAATCTGTTGCGCGAAGGGTTCAATCGCCAAGGCGAGCACAGTGGCGACGGCGAGCAGTCTTGCCAGGTAGGCCTGCTTGCCGATGACGAAGAGAAGCTCTGTAGCGCCCCAAGGTCCACGACTGGCATCGTCAAACACGCGCAGGTGGTCCAGCGACTGTGGTTTCGGCGCGAAATGCTGCCATGCCAACTGGCTAAGACAGCTTGCGATGGGTACCATCAGGGCGCTCTTCCCAATGGTGGTGAAGATGGATATGAGCGAGTTTGGCTGGATAGGGAGAAACCACTGAGCGAGTGCCATGTTGTCGACGCGAGTGAGGACAATGAGAATAACCATCATCGAGAGGACAGCAAGAGCAGCGGAGCCAATCTCCCACCACCACGCGACGACAATCCCCATCCACCCCGCCGGTTCGGGTCGGAACTCATGTTGTCGTGCCGATTTATCGTCGTCGTCATCTTGGAGCTCCACGACCGTCATGGTAGTTTGCCTGCGAACTGGCTCTGGCGGGAAAGACATTTCCCATGACGCTGGTGGCTTCCAGGTCGATGTGTGGGAAGCTGACACAAGATCAGATGGAATTCACTCTTCTCCAAGGTCGTATCCGTGCCTGGCTGGATGCTTGGTACTGTATATACGATCCACCCCTGTCCGTGATCCTTCAAGGCAGGCATGACGACTGTTGGTTTCTCGAGTGTGTGCCCCTGAGAGCCAGGGCTGCGCCTCACTACCAAGGCCAGCTGATTGGCTACCCGACACGAGCGGAAATGCAACGGAGTCGGACGAAATGCAAGCAGTGGTTTGCCCGCACGTTTGCCCGCACGTTTGCTGACTTGCAACAAAAACACTCGGCAAAACAGACAAGAGCCAGCCAATCCTGCGTGTGCGTCATGATTACTCCGGGGGCGCGCCGATGCATGTTGATAGAGGGCGGCATCCAACACCGCGTTCTCACCAGTAAACCGACCGCATCAGTCACCGGCGTCTCGGCGCATCCGATTTTACGCGAATTCTGAATTCCGTCAATGACGGACCTGTTGAACCGTCGCTCGCTGCACACATGAGCGATGACGAGCCCAATGCATCCCATCGGGTCAATTCAATTCTGATCTTGCTGGGACAATTCGTATGGTGATATATTACCGTGGCAGTTTATTCAAACTTGAGGATCTCCTCTTGCTAAAGTTAACTCAGTTTTGCTTTGATAACCCGTGACTTGGCACTGTCGTTTCGCGTCACGATTTACGGCAGAGACGTGGCGGTGTTTGAGTCTTTGAAACCTTGAGATAACGAAAGTGGCGGGCATGAGATCAGGTTGCTGAAACTCAAGTTATTTGTGACGATGACCACGCTGGCCGGGCGTTCCTCAGCGCCGTGGGTGGACATATACCAAATGTCGCGACAGTCAGTGTTAACAATTTGTGCGGCTTCCTGAAGGGCTCTCTCTAGAATAATTGTTAACAGCGGCGGCAGAAGCGATGTGGTTTGGCGTCAAACTTTTTCACTTTCGCTTGACTGTTTTTGGTATCATCTCCCACAGTCGTTTCGCCTTCACCTAAAGCAGACAGGACGCACCCGTGCGATATCTTGACTGAATGTCGCTGTCACTGGATTGAACTTACCGAACGACGACGACGACGGCCACTTGTATCGGCTTTTACCAATGTCTGATCTTGGTCCGGACCATTCGGCAATATGTCATGGGGTGCCAGATCTTGTCGTGAGCCCTGAGCAAGGGTGCGCTGTTCGCGCCAGACAGTCTTTGGCGCCCAGTCTGGCCATGCTATCGCTGGTGTCGTTTCGCCGGATGCCCTAAGAAGAGATTATTCGAACTGGACGCGATTCATTGAGTGCCCAGTTTTGGACCTTGATGTTAAGGAATCTCCAAAGCATGCAGACTGCCTGCCCGTCTTCTTTCCCTAGTGTAGTATTTGTATGGTAAGTCTCAACGTAGTCCTGGATCGTCAGCTCGTGCTCTAACCTAGGCAGGAGTCGTAGGATTTTGAGTTTGATGAGCTTGACGCAAGACGGCAGCTCTTCAATCTCTTGGCGCGGAACGCGAGCAAGCCTGGATGCGGCACGCACGTTGGAAGTGTGCCCCCAACACCGTACCATTTCATCCCGCGTCTGGTACAGGGGGGGCGGCTGTCTCTCTAAACAGGGGCGGGGTTGTCGGCATTTTTTCCCCTGCTCACGACAGGCAAATCATCTTTCATTGAACGAGTGCCCGTTCTTTCCTGATACAGAGAAACTGATGTGTCTCTTTTCACCCCCTTTTGCTGCTTCTTACGGCCTATAATGTCCCATTGGGACCTAAGCCACGCAGCGCGGCGGGCCAATGCTGAGTCGCAGTTCAGTCCAGAGTCGATTGGTCCGTCACCGGCAGCGCCGACACGGTGGACCACGGCCCCGGAAGTCTCACCGGCACCCACTCATCCCGAGCTTGTCTCCGGCGGGGATCTCGAGGTTTACTACCCCGTCCCTCAGCCAGACGTGGATGCCGAGTTGCGCAAAGACACTGTGACCCCTCCGTCGGCCGTGACTGAGCACCCTCCTCGCTTCCAGCGCTTCCGGCGCATCCGACGGAAGCACATTATTATCGGTGCCATTGTCGCCATTGTCGTCATTGTCGCCATCGTTGTCGGCGTCACCGTGCCCCTTCTTAAACAGCGCGAATCAAGGCATGTTGCCTCCCTACTGTCCTTTTTTTTACCAAGCCATTAATTAACACGCCCTGTTTCCTTGTCGTAGCTCCTCCTCTCCTTCTCAAGGCTCCGGTTCTACTACCCCCCTTGGCGCGACTTTATACGGGTGTTATGTTGAGACTACTGGCGTGCGCGCCCTAACGGGGGCAACGGCAGCGGACTTTTCCAAGATGACTGTTAGTTTTTGCGAGTCTTGTAAGTTTGCCCTCAATCTCCTCTTTCCGCTCCTATCAATGCCATAGTAGGGTAGGAGAAGAGAGAAGGAGAAACATTTGATGGTAGCTAAGCTAGACTAATATAATATAGACTGCACCACACCCCCACGAAATTTCCCTCTCTTTGGCCTCCAATACGGCGGCGAATGCTACTGCGGAAGTCGCCTGTCCCAGGGATCTTTCAAGGACCCCTTCTCCAGCACATGTAGCCTGCCGTGTCCTGGAAATTCCGCCGAGATATGCGGTGGCCAGAATCGGCTATCGCTTTATGGGAAAGACCCAGCCCCGCCGGCGACGACGCCGAGACCTTATCCGGGATTTCCGGGCACGCAGGTGTCGCGGTATGAAGAGGTGGGGTGTTTTCCTGAGGTGCGTATCTTCCCTCTTTTCTCTCCCATGTCGGGTATCTATCACGGTATCCCGGGTCGAGAGTTTAAAGTGCAGTAAAGTTTGAACAACAAAAATTTCTTGTTTTAGTAATGGTAGCTGACACTGTAATGAACATAGTCCCGAGGCGTCCGGACTCTCAACGGAGCCACCGTCGCGAGTCCGGCCATGACAGTCGGGGGCTGTGGCGAGTTTTGTAAGAATTCCGGCTTTTTAATGTTTGGACTCGAGTATAGTACCGAATGTTACTGCGCAAACGAAGTGGGTGGGAACGCGACAAAGGTGGATGGTAATGATTGTCGAATGGCCTGCGGTGGGGATACGGCGCAGATGTGCGGTGGGCCGGACAGGTTGAGTGTGTATAGATGGTCTTAGTGTGATAAGTCGTTTGTAGGCTTGTGTATCTTGGGTGTGGCTCTTTGTGCAAGATGGCATATTTGAGGCGAGTGGTAATGTACTCTCTGTGTAAATGCTGTTTTGTGCGACGAATCTGGGCACACAGAATTTCCCTTTTCGTGCCTCGCTCACGTGACAATGATCACCCCTGGCTCAGGCCTGGCTCAGGACTGGGTTAGGATTTGCTCAGGATTTGCTTAGGCTTGCTCAGCCTAAGAACCATTTCAGGAAGGCTGCGCTGCAGCATAGTTCAGCAGTGAGTGCCCACAACAAGAGGGGTTATAAGTGAAAAACTTGCTGATACGAGATGCCGGGATGACACAACCCCTCAAGCATACCTCCCTGCTCCTCCTCCCGGAATGTCCCCGTTCCGAACTTGCCACCAATGCATCCCCTCCGGTACCACCCTGGCCTCAATGTCTTTTTTGTTTTGCCTCTCCCTCTCTATCGCCGACGTTGCCATCCTCTTAACTGTCTCGTCGTCGTCGTCCTTGCCTGCAGCTACTACGGTGGCCCTCCCCGAGGTTGCCATGGCAGACGCGAAGTGGGTCGCCAAGCTCGAGTTGATCTGCCGCCCACCCCCGGGTCCATCATCCTTGTTGACAATAATGGTAATCGGGATATCCCGTAGCATGGCGAGAAGCTCTGGACTGACGCCGTCGGGGAAGCTGTCCTCCCCTTTTCCTCTTCTGGTACCGCTGGTCGATGGCGCTGTTACTGGTGTTGCTGCGGGGCGTTGCTGGCTTGGCGGAGCCGACCTGGTCGTGGATGTGGGAATGGTGGATGCCCTTGCACTAGCTCGGGCGCTTGCATTTACTGGCCTGCTAGGCAGGTTTGACGCGGTTGTATTGTAAGACGAGGCACTGCTGCTGCCACTCAGGGTATGAGCAGATCCCCCTATCCCGGTGGCAGCCGTAGTGGTGCTGGCGTTGGTGCTGGCGTTGGTGCTGGTGCGTTGCCTATACAACTCACGGGACGTCGGTATCGGGATTTGCATGGGCTGGTCGCGGAGAGAAGACCTCAGCGCTGGTGCCCTTGGTGACGTGTTGCCGTTGCTGGGAGTAATCCGTGCTGCCGTGGCACCACTCGTGTCAATCTTGATGCCGCGAATTTTGGTATCGACGCGTCGCTTCAGCGGATGGGGGGGGACGCTCGCGCTTGTCACCCCCGATGGCTGTTTCTCGGCTGCCTTCTTCGGTTCTGTTAAGGTTGTCTTGCTGGCCTGGAAGAGCGGGAGGAGTTTCTTGCTGAGCTTGCCCCCTGATTTTTGGGGCCCTCCCATTTGTGTTGATGGAGGCCCATTGCCATTCGCCATCTTTAAATTGTCCCCGGACTTTGACCCAAACAAGTTCCATCGTTTCTTCGGCTTAATCATGGAAGGTTGCGATTCTTTCGTTTCCAACTTGGGAGTTGTTTTCTCTGATGAGCTGATCTCGACTGTTGATGTTAGCGTTCGACGATGTTCTGCTCCAAGCAATGGTGCAGCTGGCACTGGTGCAGAGGCCGTTGGAGCCGATGACTCTTTGGCCATCCTTGCGCTCCCAACATGCGGCGACTTTGCCTCTATAGTCTTGGAGGTCGGTAGCCCCAGGGAGTTTCTGAAGGCCGACGTCCGTAGCCGTTGGCTTGCATAGGGTGCAGTTGTCCCGGATTGCTGGACCTCTGACGCTCTACTACCTTCTGGAGGGACTGGGCCGTCACGGTTCGACTCAATCGGTGCTGACTGTGTCATGGGTGGGTGGCCCGACGGCTGTTTCTTCGACTCTGCTCCATCTGAGACGTGGATGCCAGAAGCCCGGGCGGCTATCAACGTAGGAAGCCCTGTACTCAAATCTTTTAGCACATGAATCATCAACTACAACGCCTGATTTCTTATTACTCACAGTCTAATGGTCGTTCCTTGGATTCCCCCGAACTGCCGTATCGGCTCCAGTCGGTGGTCTCTCCTCGTCGAGCGTGCAGCTGATCGAAATTCCACTTAGCTTCGTCTGCATCGGTGAAATAGTGTCCGTTTGGAACTTCTTGGAGGAAGGGCGCTCTTGCCGGTTTGCCCTCAATCCTGCAGGCAATTCGTCAGTACATCGTCCGCAAACTTGGTCTGTAATCTAAGCAGCATCCAGGTGTCAGACTCACCCCACAGTCATTGAGAAGTGACTGCCCGACGACAAAGCAATGATCATAACCCGGTAGCCTAGCGGCAGCGGATTATCCTTGAAAAACAAGCTGGCAAGCTCGTCATCCGGCCCAACAATGACCCTAGAGCCTTTCCGAGGGAGCAGCTCCTCGAATCGTATCAGCTCGAAGGCGCCCATCTTCGCCCGCGCACTCGTGCTGGCCGAAGGGTCCGTGGATTTCTCCCTTTTGTTGAATGCTTGGGTCGGCTTTTGCAGCTGTTGCGGCTTCCACTCCGAGATAGGGATGTCGTCCATCGGCGCAGCTCCGCTTGGCTTGTCTTGGTCAAGTTTGCTGAGGTCGGCCCGTCTTGTCGCCAGCCCGAACTTGTGCTCAGGGCGGATGGGCACAAGCGGTACCCCAGAAGATCCAGATGTCGGCGGTGAGAGAACATAGATTCCGGTGCCCGCAAATCCAGCCGGCAGCTCTTCGAGCTCGAACCTCCATCCGTAATGCTTGTAGTCAAATTCAAGATGCAGCGAGCATCCAAGCTGAGACACCAGACTCCCCAGGTACTGTTGCACGCGAAATAGCCTCCTACTCGAATGCGCTGTTTCAGGAGCCTGGAAAAGATGGCTTGCAAACACTTTCTTGAAGATCTCGATGCCTTGGGCTGCGGGGATGGTCTTGCCTTTGAAGCTCGCGACAAACTCTGAGGATATATCTTTGCATATCTCGTCGATGGCGCCGTCTCTAGTGTTGACGTCGTCGTTTACGGACTGCAGATCGATTCGCAGCGATCTGTGTCTTTCACGAAGCTTGTGCTCCTCGAAATCAGGCATACGAAACCGCTCTTTTTCGTCCCTGGGTGGCGTCTCCCGGCCCTGTTTTGCCCCATGATCCTTCAGCAGGCTGAAAATCTCTTCAAGTTTCGTTATTTCGTCCATTGCCTGTCGAATCTTTGGGCTTTGGGCATCTTTGGACTTCATCATTTGGAGAGTCAGGCCGTGGGCCTTGACCCGCCTGTGCACGAGGGTCAGGACCATGTCGAGCGGATACCCGTCGTTGTAGTTGGGCACGTTGGGGTCCGCGCCCCAGTCGAGGAGCCTGCGAACAGCGAATGGCTTGATGTCCCGAACGGCAATTGACAGGGCCGTATCCGCCGTGCTGTCGCACTGTACGTCCAAAAGGTCTGTCGTGGGCAGGTGGCCGACGAAGAGATCCAGAAGTGCCTCGCCCCACGAATGGTTACGAAGCGATCCCCAGAACTGAACGAGAACGTGCAGCCAGGTGCGGTATTCCTTGTAGATAGCCATGAATCCCGCAGACCCTCGCGGACCACACCTTGCCTGCGCCTTGAGGATGTAGTCGTAAGCGGCATAAGAGGCCATAAATCCGTCTTCGGCCATATGGCCAAGCATGGTTCGATCGTCGCTCAGTACCTCAGTTGCTGCCCCATGGCGAATGAGCAGGTCTGCCGACTCAAAGTCACAGGTAAGAATGGCGAGGAACAAGGGCGACTCCCAGTTTGAGTCGTAGGCATTGACACGAAGGCCCTGGGCAAGGAGCTTGGAGACAAAGTACGGCCCAGATCCGTTGCCAACGCAGGCATGCAGGTATGTAGAGCGTGGCCCTCGGAGGCGCTTTCTGTCGAAAGCTTCCGCAGCCTCGTCGTGGACGAGCACCGCCGTCTCCATCGACAACCGGGGCCCCACTCCGAGATAATCCGTCTGGAACCTCTGAAAGGGGTCCGCGCCGCTCCGCAACAGAAGATCGAAGCAACTCTTCCTTCCGTCCCGGATAGCATAATAGAGTGGTGGTTGCCAGAACATATCACCCTCCTTAAACGTTAGGTTGGCGTCTAACTTCTGGTATTTCTGGAGGAGCAGTGAGACAACGTCGTCTCTCCCAGCCTTGACGGCAACATGCAAGAGGGAATATCCGTGCTCCGGGTCAGACAGACGCTCACCCCGATCAATAAGGGTGTCGAGTGTTCGAGAGAGTGCATCAGCAACACGATGTGTTCCATGCAACCGTTCCAGCTGGGGTTTTGAGGTGAGGAGCAGATAGCTTGGGAGGCGACGCTGTGACAGTCCGTAGACCTGGTTGGGTTTGTAATTTGGGAGGTGGTCAAGAAGAAAGCTCAAAATGCTCGACGTCCGTGAACTAGGCTCCCCAGCCAAGGGTCCAGAGAAGCCGAGAGAGCAGGCAAGTGAGAGTGGCGTGTGGTAAGGCTCATACTTGCTCATCAGGGATGGCGAGGCGCCCAGGTTGAGCAGCCATGCTACCGCAGCGTGTCTGTTGCGCCCGACGGCTCTGTGCAATGGGGTCCCCGAAGGAAAGGTTTCTATCTCGTCGCTGTCCCACTCCCATGACTTTGCCGTAGATTGACAATCCATTTGGGCTCCGGCTTTCACAAGAGCTTTTGCGATTACCGGAATCTGTGAGTCCTCAAAAGACAACAGCCAGTGAAGTGGCGAGTCTTCTTGACCATCTTCAGTCGTCGCGGTAGCGCCGTTGCGAAGTAGAAACATGGCCACGCGGTACGCCCCAGCTCTGCATGCTTTGAGGAGAGGGGTCTCGCCCCTTTCGTCTGTAGCATTGACGTCGAACCCGTGCTGTCGAAACATGGATTCCACAATTGCGTCTTCACCCAGGGCACATGCTTCATGCCAGGTTGTGAACGGCGAATTCACGCTATCGCTAGCCTGACGTGGCACACACACGATAGCCAGTTTCACCCCCGTCGCTGCAAGGAAGGCTTTTCCTGAGGTCTTTTTTCCTTGCTGACGAGGAGTCTCTGTTGATTCCGCTGGTGAGACGAAATGCTGATGCTGAGGGAGCAGTCGAAGAAACTGGGGCGCTCTCAGAACACCATTCCGGGACCCAACCTGCCCCATAGAGGCTTCAGTCAATACTAGATGGACCGATGGAAACGCCGGAAGAGATGAAGCAATGGGTATGTTCAGTCTTTTCCTTGTCTCCTCTACGCCTTCGAGGTCCTGCAGAAATTGGTCCCGGACTTTGGCGGGCAGTGACTCGAAGTCGGTAGATTTGATCTCGTACACATTAGCTGATGAAACAAAGAAGGTCGCTAATAGGAGTTGGCCTTACGGTGCACCAAATCTCTTCCATAAGTCCAGCTTGACCCGCCGCGTTTCTGGCCGTTAATGACGGTAAGTTCAACGTGTTCTTCGGCGCGCCCGACAACTCGTCTGTGGCGAGGGGTTTCATGCTTTCCTCATACCGCTTGCAGAGGCAGTCGAGGACGATTCCAGCCACATGCGATCTGTGATCTTGGACATCCGATCGGACTCTCCTCATACGAAGGCATCTTAGGATCCAGGGGCCAAGTTCGGCGGCGCCGGATAGTTTCAGCCTCCTAACAGCCTCTCGAAATTCTGTGGTCTGGTGAGCCTGTGGAAATCGCAAGACCTTTGAGAATCGGTATCCATACCTGTTGACGGTATCTTGTCTCCAAATTCTGACTCAAATGGATTTTCTCCGTCTAGCATGACCCTCAAGACGAGCAAACCCCATGAGTAGATATCCTGGCCCTTGAACGCAGCCAGATCCGCTGGCTGGCCAAACTCAGGCGCGGCCCAAATCTCAGTCCCTCCGATCGTTCCCACGTGGTGCTTTACTGGGCCTGCCTCAGTGGTATAGTCGGGACGGAGGTGGTAGTCAAGAGGCACAAAGCCGAAATCCGACACCTTGGCGACGTAGGTTTTCTCGGTGTTGCCAAACACAAGGACATTCTCGCTTTTCAGATCGCCATGGGCCAGGCCGGCGCGATGGAGGCTTCTCAGACCAGACGCGACGTCTGCACATAGTCTGCTCTTCGTCTTGTAACCCAACGGGGCACCCCTCCGCTGGAGATTCTGAAGGCTCCCTTGCTCGGCATGCTCCAGCACCAGAACCGGCCACAGTCTCGTATCTCCATTAACAGGCGCCACCTCCCATCCCAGACCGACCAGTTGCACAATATTCGGCTCGCCTCTGAGGATCTTGAGGACACTCAGCTCCCGCTCAACCGTCTCGAACGTCTTCCAGGCGGTGTAGGCTTGGGTTCGGAGCCGCTTGATGACAACGACTGGATGCGTCTTGGCCTGTTGCTCGCCCAGGACCAAGTCATCAACCATGTTGATGCCGATATCGGCGACGGCGTGTTTCTCGACGCTGAAGGTCGCGCCTTGGTCGAGGACATTGCCCTGGCGTCGGAAGGCGCCTGGGGAGAACTTGAGGAAGTCGTGGCGGGAATAGAGGGAGCACACGAGGAACGGCAAAGGCGACACCGGCAGAGCGTCTCGTCGATCGGGAGTCTGAGCCTTCTGGGTGTTGGAGTCGGACAGGAACTTGGATCGCCGCAGCGCACCGCTGGATTCAGTACTAGAGGCCATCGTGTTTAGCCAAGACCGAGGAGATCGCTCTGTTAGCCAACGCTGCCGCGGCGGAGGAATGAAGAGGAAACATCTTGAGAAAAGGGGAACTGCCGGCGAGGCTCCCGATTTGCGCCACACCACACCCGTGACGAGACGGTATCAGCCGCATCGATGTCCGAATCACAATCAGAACGCCAAGATACAGGTGTCGCAAATATCGATGGGGGCGGTGATAGTGGCGTATATCGAATGCAGGAGCAGCCAATGGCGTCGCGATGAAGGGGTGCGTGCCCACGCCAGCACGGGTGAACCAAATCCCGTTTGGGCGTCGGCTCTCCAGCTTCGGGGGACCTGACTCCCCCACATCGTAGCACCCCTCATGATTGCGAAAAGGGGTCCCTGCGGAGCACCCACACCAGGCAGAAGTTGGGCAATTGGCGTTTGGGCGAATCTGAACTTTGAGGGGGAAATTGCGACACACCGCCTCGTTAACTCAGTCGCGCCTGCCTCTAACCATGAGGGGAACACGAACGGAACACGAAGCACCGTGACGCACTCCTGCAGTGACTTGTCTCAAATAGGCAGAAGCGTCGAGACCCGGGCTCGTGGGAATCTTCCCAAAATCCCGCTGGTTCGTGCTAACTGATTCCCAGGCCAGCGTCACAGGCCAGCGTCACAGGCAGTACTCCATTGGCATGAGCAGGACCTACCGTCAGAATGGATGTTGCTGGTCTCGTCTTTGCCATCGGGTCGATAGTGCCCGTCTGCTCAAGCGGATACGAGGCCCTCACCAGCATGAAGAATTTCCGGAAAGACAGCATCGCCCTGTTCTGGCGGCTCAAGATCGAAGAATATCGGTTCATCTGCTGGGCCCAAGCCAACGGCTTTGATACCAAGCCCAGTGGATCCCAGCCAACAACCGTATCCAGTCCACAGGCCACATCGCTGGCCACATTGAGACTGGTCCATGGCATTCTCTCAGCAGTCGAGGCTCTCTTCCTCGACGCTGACACCATGGTCACGCGCTATGGATTGAAGAGGCTGGACATCCCACCATCGCTCCCCACGCCGATGAGGGGCAACTCTTTGGCGCCAAAACGAACATTTTCACTCCAGCGCGTCACGTGGGTCCTCCATGACAAGAAAGCCTTCGAGAGGTTGGTCACGGAGCTGCGAGGGTTCAACGACGGTCTCGCTGATACGATGACCTCTCTATCGCAGCAGAGCCTGGCATTTGGCGTCAGAAGCGGAGTCGTATCCGTTGCCCGCGCGGCTGACGACCTCCTTGCCATCCGTCAAGTTTCAGGCGGCAACGACGAGATTCAGCAGGTGGTTCAGTTCAAGGAGCTCAACCTGGCCAATGACTCAGACGCGAAAACCACACCGACAGATCTCTGGACGCTCGAGATTCCTTTCTTTGAAGTCCAACTGGAGCCGTCAATTGCGTCAGTGGATGCCATGAAAGTGTCCCTGGCGAGGCGAAATGGACGGCACATCCTGGTTGAGTGGAAATACTATGACGCCAGCGAGGAGCTCTTGTTCCTTGGCCGCTCCATTGAGCGTATGCAGAGGCTTGTCCGCCTTCTGTCCGCGACGCCTATTCCACGCGATTTCCGCACCATCCGCGCCGAGGGGTACCTCCACGACCGCTTCTCATCCAGGCTCGGCATAGTGTACCCCCTTCCCACTGAGGCTGCAGTCCCCCGTCCGACTGTGAGTGGCGAAGTCTCCCCCAACAAGCCATGGATGACCCTAGCGGAGGCCATAGGCTCAAATCGTAAGATGCCAATCCTCGGCCACCGCATTGAGTTGGGCCTGCTTCTCGTCAAAGCCATCATCCAGCTCCACGCAACGGGGTGGTTCCACAAGAGCCTCGAAACTCGGAACATCCTCTTCTTCTTCGGGGCCCCCGATGCTTCTATCTCGTCATCCACACAAACCCCAGACATCGACATCCGACAGCCCCATATCGTCGGCTTCGAGTACTCACGCCCAAGCGCCACCTCGGAGATATCTGATGGCAAGATTGGCCTCTGGCTCACCTGCGACCCGGCATATGTGCACCCGGCCTACCTCCAGATCCTTAAACAGGGCTCATCCTCGGCGAACCCTCTGTCAACACACGATGATAGGGCGCGGTTCAAAGCAGAGTACGACATGTTCTCACTCGGCTGCCTACTGTTGGAGATCGGTCTGTGGCGCAGCCTGTCGTCGTATTGCAAGCCCGAGTACCTCGCCGGCGATCCCACTGTTTGGGCGGTTAGGCTAGTACAGAAGTTCGTTCCTGAGCTGGGCCCGCGATGTGGGCTACGCTATCAGAATGCGGTCCTGGATCTGCTCTTTCGGGGAGGGGGGTTCGGTGGCCAGGACACTGGCGCCCCTCTCACCAACTTTGAACTGCTGCAACTCGTTGGGTCTATTCGCATTTGAAGTTTCGGAGGAGTTTCGTTTACAATAGGGGTGGAGACACAATTGCAAGCCACACGCGACTCTATCCGAACGTCACCCAAACCTGAATTCTCCCCATAAACGCCGAAGACCAGAAAAATTCGCGGCTCCCTCCAACTCCCTCAACAATAATGAACCATCAACTGCCGAACGAAAAGGGTAACGATTTTCTGAGACGCCTGTTGATCTTCAAATACCAATTTCTAACTAGCAAGCATCGAAACAATGAGGAATACCTCTCTGGTCTTCTCCGCCACGTATGATGATGCCTTCCCCGACCCAGTTTCACTGACGCGGGTCGACGTATTACTCCACTGCGGCGACCTGACCATGACCGATGGACTGAGCGACTACAAGAAAGCCATCGCCAACTTCAAGGCACTTGACGCAGAGCTGAAGCTGGTCATTCAGGGTACGTCTCGAACCCTGTTTGTTCTCCTCGCGCAAGAATAGTATCTGCTAACCATCGCCCAGGCTTTTTTCGTCATTGGTGAGCCAGCGGGTGAAGTGCACCGCGATTTAGTCAACTGGGTATTGAGGGTGATGGTTAGCTGTGAAATTACAGCTAAAACGGTTCTGTTGCATCAACTCGAGCGCTGAGTAGCTTGAAGAGGCTAGGAAAAAAATTGTCGTACCTCTCTTGGTCTCTAGAGAACCAGATCCTTCCCTCACAACCTCGATCTTGAGTCCTTGGAAATCAGCGGGCTTGGGCATTGCGGCTCTTGGACTTGGGGCTGAGCGGGTATATCTGTGCGGTTCTACCCATTTGCGGCTGGAAGTGTCGTGATGGAATAGTCGGCAAATAGGAATCGGCATAGGTTCGGAAAAAGGCCTAGGCAGCAAGGAGACAAACAACGGTAGATGGTTTTTTTTTATTGTTCTGCCTCCACAGTGCGTTATTGCGAGCACAGATGATTACTTCTCTATTGCTTGTCCTTTCAAGAACGGCCTCACTGGTGTCTCCTGTGACTGAAAATCCTTTCACATAAACTTGTGTATTCTAGTTTTTCTGAAACTAGCTGCCAATGTAGTACCAGACCTCTCAGCATCCTCCATTCTTCATTTCTGGAGTCATCGCTGACCCTCGCTGCTGAGCCCTTAATACAGCAAATCCTTCAACCCTATTAAGAGTATATTCTACGAAAACTGTACCAAGGTCTTCATAGCATATATATAAAGCCTATCCGAAACCATCTCGTCACATGCGCCCGGGTTCTTGTAGGCACAATGATAGCTAGGTAGCTATATATTAAGTGTGTTTTAGGACCCGAACTTCTAGTCCTCGGGTTTTTACCTACAGACGCGATTTTCTTTGCATCCTTCCTAAAGGACGAATGCCAGAACCCGAACGTCCCCACTTCGGGTCCTTGCTGATTGGTTTCCCTTAGCTACTTAATGATTAGTCGGGGTTCAGCCCCTCTTTGTCCGTGCCCCCATCGTGGTTTTGACATAGGTTGCGTGTTACTGCTTTCCATTAATAGGAAATTTTTAGCTGGAGGAGACTGAATGGGATTACCCTAACTTGGGGAAGAACTGGGGGGAAGTTTAGGATGATGAACGAAAAAGGAAATTTCATGTACCTAGGCAGATTCGTCGCAGATAACCGGACTATATTGTATATGTTGGAGGCTTAGGTTCGGTATACTGAAGCGTAAAGTTCACTACTTGGACGCGACGCAACTCTCCGCATCTTGAAAACACACTTTAAGCTCTTATTGGTTGATCTTGATGTCCCGCCCTTTTGTGGCTTCGATCCCAAAGCCGAGTTTCAAGCCTGCATCTCCTGCTTCAATCCAAGACTGGATGGACTGCAACACAAGCGGCCTCCCAATCTGAGCGAAGTGAGCAGCCCGCGGTAGACGCCCCCGGGCCCCGGAGGGCTCGCCGCGTCCACAAAGAGTGGACCTGAGTTCCATTCAGTTCCGTTTGACCACACCTTCTGTCTCCAAAAAAATCTCCTCTCTTTCACCTTTCTTCATCCGCTCCGTACCTATCCGGACACAAAGCAGCCTGCTGTTAGTCATCGTATCATCGTAGGCTGGTCGTCGTCTATAATCAGGTCGTCGGATCTTTATTATTTTATCCCCATTTGATCATCGAATCCCGTCGAGCCACAGAAATCTCGCCCGACCAAATCGTGACCATGGCCGTTGATCAGATCGCCCAATCACTGACAACTTTTGTTGCCTGGCCTTTGGCACACACGTTTGCTCCAATCATTTGCTGCGACGATTGTGGATTCGATTCCCCCGCCCAAAATTTGGACCATTTGTCTAACTCTAGGCAAAGAGGGAGAAAGGGGCGGCCCGTATTGGCCAGCGGCTTTGGTGCTATGTTCTAAGCCCCGCTTGGGGAGCCCAAACGTTCCAACCCGCTCGCTCCTCTCGAACCTAACGTTCCATCCCGCTCCTCTCAACCAACGTCCATCTCGGTCCCTCTCGAACCCCCCCCAACCTCTAGTCCGATCATCGAGGCGAGAACATCAACCCAAGTACCTAACCCACAACATTTTCAACAGTGTGATCCATCCCTTCATTCCCAGTCGCGCGCAAAGCCATGTGGCTCCTTAACTGCTACTCGTTTAACCTCATGTATCATCACACACCACCCGTCAACGCATATGCCACGCTCTCACATACCTGGGGGAGAGGCGAAGTTAGCTTTCAGGATATCCAGGACCTAGAAAAGGCCAAGAAGATGAAGGGGTTTGCCAAGATCGCAAGCACTTGCGAGAAGGCTCTTGAACACGGTTTATTCTACGCATGGGTCGACACGTGTTGCATCGACAAGACCAGCAGCGCCGAGCTCAGCGAGGCCATAAACTCCATGTTCAATTGGTATGGTAACTCCAAAGTCTGCTTCGTCTTCCTCGAGGACTTTGCGCCTAGAGTAGCAGCAGCAGCAGCAGCAGCAGCAGCAGCCGGCGGGGTTCAAGATGATGAAGAAGAGGCGCTTCCCAAGTGCCGGTGGTTCAGTCGCGGATGGACCCTCCAGGAGCTCATTGCTCCACACCACGTCCATTTCTTCGATAGCGGGTGGAACTTTTATGGTGAAAAGAAAAACCTGGTCCACCTTCTTCATCGAATCACGAGGGTCGACTGCAATGTGCTATGGGACCCCTGTTACCTGCGGCACATCTCGGTGGCCAAGCGCATGTCCTGGGCGTCCGACAGGAAGACAACGCGACCCGAAGACTTGGCTTATTGCCTCATGGGAATATTTGATGTAAACATGCCTCTCCTCTACGGAGAGGGCGACAAAAGTTTCATCCGGCTCCAAGAAGCAATTCTGCAACGGAGCAGCGATCTGTCCTTGTTTGCATGGGGGGAGGAGGATCCGCGGTTCGGCGGGTACGATCTGTTCGCCAGCTCCCCCAAGGACTTCTCCCAATGCTCCACTGTGGAGAGGATATGCGACAAGGCTGTTCCGGAACCGCTCATCGTCATTGGCAATATCGGCATCCAGGTGACCACTTCATTGGCCTCTTGGGACCCCGGATCAAACGAGGCTGCAAACTCCTCCTCCTCCCCGATTCGATTTTTGCATTTGGGATGCTACAGGGGGGCTGACCCAGACGAAATACTCGTTTTACCCCTACGACAGCACCCCATCGGGTACATGCACGCAAAGGAGAACAACGTCAAGGTGGTCAACCAGTCGCAGCTTCGGTTCCTCGAGCCGGCCCAGCTTAGCATAAGGAAGGAGTTGTTTGAAGAGTTCGTATCGATTTCATTCTGGATTGAACCCGACTTTTCCGGAACCGAGAGCCTCGGACGGAGATCGATTCGATGCTATCCGCCATATCTGTGGCAACGTTCGCGGCTCAGGTTATACCAAGAGTCCTCAACTCGGGCTTCTAGCCTTGTCTTGATCAAGATGCACTTCCAAGACGCAGATCTGGAGTGCTGGTTGCTCTGCGGCGCGGCGCGGCCCGTCAAGGGCATGGATCCATCGTTCCACCTGGTTCCAGCTCACGGGCCAGATTCGATTCCTGCTCTTTCCGAGCTTACCGATGAGGAGCTGCGGAGCCCCGGCAACATCTCCAGTCTCAGGACCAAACTGAAGGCGCTGAATATCTACAACCCCGAGTCCCCCCCATCACCAGAGCCTAGCTCTACTACATGTACCGTCACGAACCGCCATGGGAGAGAATATATATTTGGAGCGATTCCGGAAGTGGTGGGTGATCCTTCTTTAAGGTCTCGGTGGAAAGTGGTCGTCACGGTATCCTAGGTACCTAGGGAGAGAGATAGTACCTAGTTTTGACCAGGAGCCCTTCTCTGTGGAGGGCCCAAAGGCGTTAACGGCACTGGCCTGGAGAGTGCTGTTAGATGGGGGGGGGGCTACAAAATTGCGATTGCACTGCTTGATCCATGGCCCAGATATGGCTAGCCGCTGCTTTCGTACCTACCTACGCAACAAGAAACGGAGCGATTAGGTTGGTAGCTGCCTCTCAAAAACGTACATGTAATACTTTGTGGACCCAGCGTCTGAGCCTTCAAGTTTCAACTAGGTACCTTGGGTACGCAACAGCCCGGCTTGTATCAAGACCAAATGAATATAACTTCCACTATGATATATAGTTCCAGTTCTAGCACTAACACCAACACTTTCCCAATGCTATCATTATCATAACTTCCTCTGATCTAAAGACTCTTCCACAGCCTCTGCCACCACCACAGTCCCCCTAAATTTTTACTTGTTGACCTCGCCTCGTCCAAATCTTTTCTCCTTCCCGATTGCAGATCAATCTCATGAACATTCCAATACTTGGTCTTGAACCAAGCCTTGTATCCAAACAAAATGAGGAAAAACAGCGGAAGCAAGATATACGCGTCGACAAAATCGCCGGCTACAAACGGCGAGAGGGTCGACCACCCTTGTATAAACGCCAAAAAGACATTCGAGCCTAGTCCGAAATACGCATTCCATGGATACCAGAGCGATTTGAACGGCAATTCATCTTCCGAGTGCCCCTGCGCTTTCCAGGCAGAGCGGAAACGGATATGTATAAAAGAAATAGCTCCCCAGACGATAAATGTTGAAACCCCCGAGAGGTTTACAATATAGCCGTACGCTTCGGACGCCGTGGTGCTAATGTTCATCATGCTTAGCGCGCCGAAGAGGTTGGTGAAGATGATGGCGTACACGGGCACGCCGCGCCGGTTCGTGTAGCCGAGAAAACGCGGGGCTTTTCCATCCTGCGCCATGTACAAGATGGTGCGCGACGCAATGTAGATGGAACTGTTGACGGCGCTGAGGACGGTGATGAAGATGAAGGCGTTGATGAGATGGCGGCCGGCTTCCCATCCGGCGTTTTGGATCGCCACCGTCATGGGACTGCGCAGTGCGCGACTGCTGCCGCCGATAAGGCTCGGCGCGTTGGATGGACAGGTGAGACCGAAGAAAAAGGCGCTGCCCATGTAGACGACGACGATACGGATGAAGACCTGGCGGATCGCGAGGGGCACGGCCACGCCGGGGTTTTTGGTCTCAGTAGCGGCTACAGCGACAGACTCGACGCCGGCGTAGAAAGTGCTGCAAAAGACAAACACTCGGGCAACGCCCCGGAACCCGTCGGCAAAAGCACCGGGGTCCCGCCAGTAGGTGAATCCAATGGCGGGGGCTCCTTTGATGCCGCCAGAGGCATACCTAGCAGAGTTAACATAAGGGTGTGGTGTTTCGGTAGAAATTAAACTTACACAATACTGAAAATGAAATAGGCAATCAGACCGACAAGCTTGATCAACGCCAGCCAAAACTCTGCTTCGCCAAAGGTTTCGACCCCGAGGAGCTGGAATGCGAGAAAGGCAAACTATGCATGTCAGTTCAAACGCTCACAATATATACCTGGAATATGAAGGTACTGACCCAAAAAATCAAAAAATACCCATACAGCGGCACCTTGTCACTCCAATCCACCATGACGCTCGAGATAACATTATACTCATTCGCCAGCACGCAGAACCAAATGATAAAGTAATTCCACCCCACCGCCACTCCAAACGCCTTATCGACAAACCGGTCTCCCAGACCCGTAAACGCGCCGCCGGTCGGGTACAGCGTGGTGAGTTCCCCGAGGCTTTGCATGATGGAAAAGGCAATAATTCCGATTAGGCCAAACCCGATTATCAGCGCGGCAGGACCGCCTCTAGCGAGAGCGCCGCCGGATCCGACTAGGAGACCGGGACCGATAATCCCCGCGAGAGCCATCATGGAGAGATGACGCGTTTTGAGCCCCCGCTTGACCCCGCTGTGGGGATCAATGGCTTTGAAGTCATCGTCGGAAGAGGAGCCGCCTTCGCGGTCGTGGTCGTGGTCGACGAGAAGGTCACGTTTGGGATCGCTGGTGCGACCCGACGACATGGTGTGTCTGTGTGTCTGTGTGTGTCTGTATCCGTATCGGGGGTATTTTTGGGTGAACAGTACCCGGTGGGGGGGGTAGAACTAGACGTCGACGAGTGTGCTCTCGGGTTTAAACAAAAAGCGAGATAAGATCCGAGACAAAAAAAAAAAAAAGGAGAGAAAATGGTGTGGCGGATTGATCGACACTTAATAGTCTTGGTAGCAATCGCTCGTCATCCGGGAGAGAAAGACCCCCAACCTCTCCAGTCTCCAACCACGTCCAAATAAGCTTGATCCCAGCCGTAGGGGTAGGGTAGGTGTACAGAGGGTATGCACCACATCACGGGTCCAATAGTTCACGGCGCCGGTAGGCCCCCAGCCTGTATCCGGAATCCGCCCCGCTGCTGCGTTAAAGATGCACGCGACGGAGTCCTAACAAAATCATACCGAGCTCTGTCAGTAGAATGTTAAGAAGTCCAACTTTCACCACTACCCCCCTGGATCGCGCAATCAGGACCGAATCTTTTGCAGAACGTTATAACCTTGCAAAAACATTGGGGTATCTGTCCCTTAACCGAGGTTTTGGTTCATCTCATTGGTTAGCCAAGAAAATACATCCCGCGTTTTTTCTTTCCACGTGCGTGGGCACTGGCACTGGGAAGGAATAGGAATGACGTGATGCAATCCAAATACTACCCTTCTACTCCGCAACCTCTCAACCTCTCAACCTCGGAGCTCTCTGTTGTCCATGCAGGCTAGAATTCGGGTTGGCTCTGCGCTTGGATCGTGCAGCGTGCTTTGGCGTGTTGTTCTTTCAGCTAGCTAGCTGCACCCCGTGATGTGTGATGTGATGCTCAATGTCACCTCAACTCTTTTTGCCCTAGCTCTAGGAGAGCGGGAGTGGAAGTGCAAGTGGAATGGGCGGAAGCGTTCCACTGTTGACCCACGAAAGTCAGGCAATGGACCCGCCCCCGGTACACCTCGGAGCTCATCGGACCCATTCATGATCAGTGTGTCCCCGCTATCTCAGCTCGGCTTAACGTCTCGTCACCGGCAACCGGCACCGGGAGAAAAGTGCCGAGTGGGTTTGGAAAAAAAAAAAGAAAAAAAAAAAAAACCCCCCCACAATTAAATACTCA
>Ga0247765_1000355_pt1 | contig 36658 bp, 34 predicted proteins | sample UWRJL106311C6_FD_179949 | JGI IMG/M metagenome (GOLD analysis project Ga0247765, IMG submission 179949) | Plant litter microbial communities from Arlington Agricultural Research Station in Wisconsin, United States - UWRJ-L106-311C-6 | ecosystem: Environmental > Terrestrial > Plant litter >...
TAAATAGCGGTTTTTCTTTTGTGTTGTGGTCTTGTTTTTTTTTTCTTTTTCTCTTTTTCTTTCTTTTCTTTCTTTCTTTTTCTTTTTCTTTTTCTTTTTCTTTTTCTTTTTCTTTTTCTTTTTCTTTTTCTTTTTTCCCTTTTTTTTTGCTTGTGTTTTAGTTAGCGTTGGCTTGTTTTTCTCTTCTTTTGTTTAGGTTAGCGTTGGTTTGTTTTGCTTACGTTTGTTTTTACTTAGAATAAGCGGTGTTGGGTTGCTTATGGCTTTGTTATGTTGGTTTGGAGTTCAGGGGTTTTGAAGTCATGAGTTGAGTTTCTCGGGGAGGCGATGGGCTGGATCTTTGGGTGAAGAGATGCTTTCGATCTTTGATATCTTTAGGGACAGGCTGTTCAGTCTCTTGTTGGTTTGGTGATCTGTGTGGTAAGGAGGAGCTGGCTTGGAACATGGACGACTGGGGTCCGGATCTGCTGCGTGCGGTGGGGGAACGAAGGAGGTGTAGGCGCCGGATGGGCGGTTTGCTGGAGACACACCAGCGTATTGTGGTTCGGCATCTCGAGATCTTCCACCTCTCCGGCGCGAAATCCTGGGACACCATCCCATTATTGCCCAGAGTCACCTTTCGACAGACGAGATTGACATCGATGATCCGAGCTGTCGATGAAACAGGCTTTCAACAGTAATTCTCGTGCCAGAAATTCCTCATGGGCGGAGTGGTTCGTAAGGAGCTTCTATGCCGCGACCACCCAAACTTTACAGCGACCACCTCTTACACACAGCCCTAACTCGATGACCATTATTTCGCAACCGCAATGTGTCGCACAGCCGCACAGCGCACTCAAGGGCACCACAGTCAATCAAGGGTTACACAGTCAATCAAGGGTACCACAATCGCTACGCAGCGAGCAGCATTTTCCAACCCTTCAACCGCATCACAATGCAGTAAGCAGGGCGCAAAGTGCACCCTTGTGCCGATTGACGGCGAGTTGGATTGACGGCGAGTTGGATTGACAGCGAGTTGGATTGACGGGGACCCGTTTTGTTCGTCGCGTTAGGGTTATACGTGAATCGGGTGCTCTTGGAGGACTGGACCCGATCACCTCAGGACACGACCTTCAAGTCCAGCCGGTGTACCGCGATACGATTCTCCCTCTCGGTCTTTCCGGCGCTCCTTGGTTTCGCACAGAACCAAACACATTTCGAGACGGGATTCTAAGTCAATTCGCCTTGACTATACTGTACACATTCCAATGCCATCTGGTGAGGTCAAGCCGTCCGACACAGCCGTTCATCTATCACCCAGCCACTACATGTATCTAGCCATAGATCACGTCCTGCCTCCTGTACCTGACTACTTAGGTGGTAGCCGGTGGGCTCTCATCCGCATTGCCAAGATCGAGTCTGCTCGGAGGTGAACACTTAGGCGTCACTTCAGCTCAGAGAGCGAGAATCCCGGCGACCGTCTCGAACAACCTCACCACATCATTTAGCCACCTCACGGATAGATGGTCGCCGAGGGCCTGTGTTTTGCTCTCCGAACTGGCCTGGCAGCTCTTGAACATGATAACTAGGTCCACTGGTTGCCAAGGGATCCTCACTCCAGTATCCTCTCTACCTCGACAGCTATCCCCGGCCGTGACAGGATCGAGACCGAGGTACTCACGTGGCCTGCAAATACCTATGCGCCGCTTCAGCACCTCGATCTTGCGGAGAGGACGCACGCCGACTTCAACTCACAAGAGGGAAGACCCCCAAAAATGTGCAACTACAGGTATACCAGCCTTATTAACCGTCTCAGCTCATGGATCGTCTCAACTCTCCAATACGGCAAATATGGGAAGATTACAATGCGGCGAATTTGGGAATATTACAAAACCGGACGCGCTACACGTGAGAAGAAGAAGCAGCAGCATGACACCGAACTGGATAATCGGACAGAAACCGATAAATCTGGCATGACGGAAGACCCAGACATTTTGATCTTCGAAAAACAAGATGAACTGCTACACCCGGGTGCCGAAACGTGAAGGCAGGCTGCTTTGACAGAACTGCGGAATTCCCATGGTGTCGGCTTGACCTAGGGTGGACAAGATGACCTAGTGGTGCCTGGCTTGACCGAGGGTGGGCAAGATGATTTAGTGGTCATGTTGGGGATGCGGTGAAAGCGGCCCTGAACATCCAGTTCGAGAGTGGTAATAGCCTGGGGTGGCATTGGAGTGCCTAATATGCTGTTATTGAAACCAATCGACCTAAAAGAATGTGACATGGATAAAGTGCGGAGACATCTGTGGATGAGTTAGTAACGCAGACTTGCCATAGGATCGTAGGGCTAGCTTGAGGCAATTTCAGACCCGCCATCATCACTTTCAAAGAAGAGCTCCTGAAGGGAATCACGACCTACATGTAACTATTCAAGATCATGGAGCAACTTTTGAAGTAAAGAATGTCGGTGGCATTTTGGCGCTGCTCGTATGCCCGGATGCCTGAGGCACTGCTTTCCAAGTGTGGTGGACTCTCGGCCAAGGTTGCAAATGCTTCTAGAGATAACCTGGGTACATGTTATCTCAGACCAGACCTCTTTCCGTGGCCCAGTGAAAGTACTACAAGAAGTTCAGCAGTAATGGTCTGTGCGATACAGTGACCCACTTATGGAAACCCAGGCTTCCCCAGATTTACAGCTAAATTACGGGCATTTATTTATACCAGCTGTGACGGTAGGCACGCATTCACGAGATAAACTGCAAGATGGCGTAGCCCAAAAGCGTTAATTCAAAACTAAAGAAGAAAAGAAAAAGAAGAAGAGAATTCTCAAGCTGTGGAATTCCCTTAGGTAGGTAGTGGGGTTGGTGGGTCCCAATTGCCAAGGCGGTGTGGGCTCGCAATTGGCTACTCCTGCAATCCTCAGGTCCCAGCCCCAACACCGTCACACCAGCGAAATTTTATGCCGAGTTGGCGGCTCGTACCAAGCTAACGTCCCAGACTAAAATACTAATAATAAGTCAATGTGGGCTTTGAGCCACATCGAAACCCCGAAGCGAAGCCGCCTTGCCTCTGCCGGTAGGGCAGGCCCTACCGGCCGCACTGCCCTCCACCACCACCAAGCACTACCTAGGGTAGAGGGTAGTAAATCAACGATACTCGCCTGGAAAAAAAGCCAAATAATCCTGTTTCTAACAGCAAATCTAATAATCAAGGCCCCGTTAGGCCTGCTTAAGGGCTAGTTAAAATGATGGATTGATGGATCGCTAGATTGCTGGATTTCTTTTTTTGCCTGGCAGGTGGTATGCCATTGCCCAATAGCCGCTCGATGGATAGTTCCGGAAACCATTCGGTGTCACGGCACCAAACCGGCCCCGGACCAGCAGCTACACGTGACCTCCCCAGCACCCAGTATATAGCCCGCCAAAGGGAGCCAGCTCCCTTTGGCTCCCTTCGTGCAATAACAAGTCTCTTCCCCAGACCTGAGGTCGGCGCCGTGACATTCGGCCAATGTGATGACGAAAACCCACGGCTTAGATATCATAATAGAAGCTCAGCTTGACTCGCTCCTTTACTTCGTAGCAAACTCAGTTCTTGGAGCATCATCGAAGCTTCACTTCGACCATAACAAAGCGGAGGTAAGAGGGATGATTTTAGCCCAGACAGTCATGGCAGGTGGCCTAGATGCATGCCTTCAGTCGTGCTCGATTAGTCAGCCTTTGGGCTGACCCACTTGCTGAGGTGCTGTTGCTAGCGCTGTGCCCTGTGCCCCACTAGGCCCCACCCACACAGATAGATCTTTGGCTTTAGATGGGCTCCGCCCAACCATTCCTTCTTTTCTTCTTCATCTTGGAATTTTATACGACTAAGCTACTTCTTTGGGCCTTGCCCTGATTGACAGATGCCCTCGCTGTGACACAGACGAGTATTGGAAATTTAGCCTTTCCACTACAGCTGGCTGGCGTGGGCTTTCTGTGGGCTGGGGGGATCGCTGGAGAGTTTTGGGGCAGTCTACGTAGAAAACCTCTAGACTTTTATCTCCCCATTCTTACCCATCACAAAGCTTTTGATTCTACTCGTTCCTATGTTTACCTAAAGCTTAAAACAAGAAGAAAAAGCTTAATGCTCAGAGTGAGTCACAAATTCTACGCTCTTCCAGAAACTTTACTGATCCTTTTTCCACATAAAAAAGAGGCTATGCCTGCCCTCTGTAATCCCACTTGCAATCCAACTTTCAATATCGTTTGAGACAAACTACTTTATCTCTGGAACCTCCTTCCAACTTCCAGTGCCGTTAGATTTGCTGCAACGTATCCCCGTGCGCAACGACAAAAACACAAGGCACCAAGGACACCAAGCGCAAAGCTACCAAGCCTCTCCAACAAAGCGAGATCGGCCCAAATTGACGCACAATCGCACCTAGTTAATACAAGAGTAAGTCCTTTGCTTGCGATGCCGACTTCCTTGCAAAAGACTAATAAATTACCTTAGATATGGGCAAGTTCACAAATATCCTGCATCAATTTGGTTCTCCGGCCCGCCAGGCTCGCCAGGCATGGGAGGACTACAAAGTCGGCCGCGCTATGCGCAGAAGTGAAGCTCGCAAAATTATTGAGCAGAAGGCAGAGAAGGCCGGAGAGAGCAAGCTGACAGATCTGGGACATGCTATTCCTTGTGAAAAAAACGTTCCTATCCCCCAGCCAACGAACCATTCTCTCCGGAAAGGATGGAACTGCAATAGGATGGCTGAGTTTCCCTGGCGCTTTGAACAAGTCGTCCAGGAGGAGTCAAACTGGCGCGGGACCTGGGTACTGGAAGTAAAAGATATGGGGGCCATGAATTGGGGCGAGGGGACAACGCGTGTGCCCAAGGAAAGTGGGCGTGGCGGTGTATATGTGCACAAGGCGACAAAACATTTGCCGTTTCCACCCAACGCTCAGCAGAGCGATAGAACTGCCTTGAGCTGTGGGGGCCAGGACGACTTGATGGTCTTGCTTGGGAGAACATAAGAATGCGACATTCTTTGGGTGTTCCTGTGTGGATGACGATTATCTGATACTGCTCTCTCTCTCTGTTGCGGTTGATAATACTTTCTCAGGAACACACAGTGATTCAGTCATGTACCTTACCTCAAACCTCAGACCAGCCAGCGCTGAATACTGTATGGGTCCAACACATTTGGGCCAATCAAATCCACTAATCCACACGCCCAAAATTCAGCGTATGCTGGTCTGAGTGCAGTATTTTAAAAAGAGTTATACGCTGGCATTCTAACCACTAACCACATTACACACAAAGGAAAGACCTTTTTTATTGTTTGACTGTAACTGGGCTAGGTAAGGCATATTGTACTGCGTGATATTCGTACTGCGCTGTGCTGGTTGTGCTGTACGTACGTCTGGTTATGCTGCGCCGGCTACCCTACCTTGCTGGCTGGACTCCTGTCGGCGCAGTTTCTGCCAAATGGAAAGGGTAAGGTTGGTAAGTTAGATCTAGTGGTTATTAGGCCAAATCCAGTACTTTTTTTTATCTTCATTTCTGGGTGATCTGGCTTGTATAATCTTGATAATGCCAATGTCGAGTTTGCGCCGATCACGCTGCTCCCTTAATATTTGATTGCGCGCAATTCCTGCAGCCAATTGTACTAGAATTGCATACGTGGAAAGATGGTTTGAGCAAAGTTTGGTAGGGCTGGCATGTTCCCTGGACGTTGTAGAGCAAAAAGGAGAAACGGGGAAAATCTTGTCACGACAATTAAACAAAACACGAGACAAGGCTACGCAGCAGTTGTGGCACTTTCGTAGAAGTTGGAAGGTAAGGGAAAAGAAGAAGAAGAGGAAGGGCTGTGACCGGGCCCTGAATTGAAATTAGGCCCCGCACCTCACCGTCACGACTTGACTTGCCCCGCGACGCGAAAAAAGGCAACAACAGCAACAGGAAAACGGCGATCAAAACCGTGGTGACAAGACCTCTCCGCCGGCATCCACCTCAGCTTTCCATTCGGCAACAAGATTTCCAATTGATCGATTGAGGGCAATCGTGCAATTTGCTGCGCCGCGCACCAGGATGAGCCAAGTCAGATCGCGCGCTCTGCACCAGTCAACAAACTCGCACAAGACGGCCAAACAGCTTGCCGAAGCCAAGATTGCCAAGTCGAGACCCAACACCTTGAAAAGTTGTTCGAGATGGTACGGCCCCGTGGTGGATCGGCTGTTTCCGAGGCACGCCGACAAATGGAAGAACATCCCGACAGCCCACGTCGGGTGTTCCCCAGGGCTTCATATTGGGCATTCAGACCTCTACCCTTCCCTCAACCCACGGCAGCGAACACTCCATCGGCTCGCGTGCCCTAGCCACTTCGTTGTCGATCACAACCTCTTCGTGAAAAGCTTAGCAGCCGGTACGGTACAGCACCAACACCAATCTGCTGGAACCTCGAGAACGACGTCGGGGTTTTCCGTAACGCCAGAAGTGGAGGCGCCACGCCCTTTCTGCGGGATGCGTGCATGCTCCAGGATGCCCAGGATCGATGCTCCGACTACCTCCAGTGAATGGGTTCAAGCAGGAACCGCACAAAGAAATTTGTATGGGCGTCACCCATGCCGATCTCAGCTTCCAACGATTGCTGTCAACCTCGGCTCCGATGGGCCCCTGCACGCAAGTCCACGACTTCATTCACCAGGCAGTCCGCGAGCAACTTGACAAGCCGGTCAGCGTGGCAGCATGCAGCGTGCCGGGATGCGGCACTGCAGGATGTGTGAGTCCGGGAGGGTACGGATTAACTAAGCTCAAATGTGGGTTGCGCCACAAGCCAGCAGGCTGGAATGCAGGATTGTGTGTGTCTGGAGGAGGAATGGGTCGCTTTTTCGCTGCCTGTTCTACGAATAACTATACTACGGACAGTCTCACTGCAGACGCTCGGCCCAACCAACTAGTGTGGCTCTCGACGGTTACATTCACCAATGCCCCCCACGTCTCATTATTTTCACACAACTCCCTGAATGTGCGATCCTGCATTCCTGCACCTAGCGATCCGCCATTCCAGGACCCACAGTGCATACCCGAGTACCGAGACCGTGGGAGCCGGCTACTGTATGAGACTGCCCGCAGGGCTGCAACTTTGGGTCGACAAAACGCGATGTGCTTATGTCTGCCCTGTTGCTAGATCTAGACGGATGGGTTTGTTGCTTTTTATTGAGCCGGAGGATTACATACGGTAGAACAAAAGAGTGGAGATCCTGCATTCCTCATAACGGACCCCTGAATTGCCATGCCGAGGCTGAACTTAGCTGCGGCCAAGTAGCTGAATATCGCAGCTATACACACCCGCTTCCACGCTCTACAAGCCTTGGAAGCTAGTCAGGCTCTCTTCTATTCTGTTGTGACTCTCATCTGTTCAATTACTGTATTATACGTTGAACACACAAGTGCACAGCGATAGAGATAGAGAGTCCACGAGTTCGCTTGTTCAACATCGGCACAGGCGACCCTTTCTTCGACAGCTTACTCCGAGCTTGATACCACCAAATTATCCGGCTATCATAGCATTAGCAACATCATCATGTTCTTCGACGAGAATGCTCTGCACGCGAGCATGCGTGATGAGCTCGCCTTGGCTCTGAACCTCTCCCCAGAGCAGCTGCTGCTCGACCGGTCATTCTTGGCCCAGGGCGGCGACTCCCTCAGCGCCATCCAGTTTATGGCCAGGTGTCGCTCGCAAGGCGTGCAGGCCGACATCGTCGACATTTTGAAACACGACACACTTTCCCAACTTCTTTCGGAGCTCGTCGTCAGGACCGCCGCCAGCAGCAGCCTGCCGACTCCGAGTCTCCCGTCCCTTGCTGAGTCGGAGCGCTCCGTCACGGAGCCTAGCACTGCTCTCTTTGCTCAGCTCAAAGCTGCGGCACCGCCCTCGGTCGGGCAAGTCGACAGCATCGGACCCTGCTCGTTGATGCAGAATCGCATCCTCATCGGCCAGGCAGTCCATCCTGCTGCCTATCACTGCAGCTTCACCCTTACCGCCCGCACCCGGGACGAAAGCCCTCTCTCCGTCAGTGATGTCGCCAGACACTGGCGATCGGTGGTCCAGCGCCACCCCAGTCTCCGCACAACCTTTATTGAGAGTGCGGAGCGCCCCGGCACCTTCGATCAGGTGGTTTGGGACCAGGTGGAACCCAGCGTGACCATCTTGGAAGACGAGAGCCAGATCGACCAAGCCCACGCCGTTCACAACAACCCGGCCGAGATCTGCCATCATGTGTACCTTACACAGATCACACCGAGCCAGGTATTGCTCCGACTAAACATTTCCCATGCCGTTGTCGATGGCAGGTCTGCCGGTATCGTCCTCCGCGACCTCTGTGATGCATTCTCGGGCAAGATAACGCCGGGCGAGACGCTGCGCCACGCCGACTTCGCCACCGCCGAGGACCAGCTGGTTGACGGCACCACCGAGGATTTCTGGAGGACCTACTTGCAGGGGGCCGAAGAGACCTACTTGGCAGGCGCCAACGTCACCAACAAAGCCAAGACCGGCCTCCACACGCTGCAAGGAAAACTGCACATTTCGGCGGAAAAGACACGCAAATTCTGCCATGACCATGGCGTCACGGTGGTCAACGTGTGCCAGGTTGCCTGGGGCTTGGTGCTCCGGGCGTTCGCGCTCAAGGACGACATTTCGTATTCCTACATCACCTCGGGGAGGCAGACAAGACTGCCGGGGATGTCGGAAGCCGTCGGGCTGTTCATAAGCAGCCTCGTGCTGCGCATGGACTTTGCCAGCAACACCAAAGTCCTGGACCTGCTCAAAGCCACGAATGGCGATGTGCTTCGACACATGGTTCACGACCGAGGCCTCCGGAAGAGATCGGCCAAATGGGGTAATTCCATCCTGTCATTCCAGAGAGCATGGCAGACGGAGGCTAGTGAGAATGACTCGCTTCGCTTCGAGGTGCTGAGACGCCTCAGTCCGACGGATGTAAGTGCCTACCTTGCCGATCTACCTTGACCTTGCGTGTCGCATAGGGCATCGGGGAGTGCTGACGCGTATTGATCTAGTACGACCACTCTCTCAACGTCGAGATCGGAGACGACACGATTGTCGTTGACTACGACATTTGGAAGTCGACAACGGACGTGGATTACGCCAACAACATCCTCAGCGCCTATCTCCGGGCCATTGAATTCGTCCTTAGCAGCCCCGAAGCTGAGTTTGGCGAAGGGGATCTCCTCGGGTTGCAAGACTCGAAGCGATTGCAGCAGGTGAACAGGATGCCACCAGCGGCCAACTCTACCTGCATCCACACCATCGTAGCAGACGTGGTGAGCCGTCAGCCCGACGCCCCGGCTGTCTGCGCGTGGGACGGCAACATGACCTTCCGGCAGCTCGACAGAGCTGCGGGTGCCCTTGCGAACCACCTGTCTGCCCTGGGTGTCGGTCCCGAGGTCATGGTAGGCATGTCGATGGATAAATCTCGCTTCTCCTCCGTCTCGACGCTCGCCATTCTCAAGGCAGGCGGTGTCGTGCTTCCGCTCTCGACGCAGCAGCCGCTCGCTCGGCTGCAGATAGTCCTCAAAGACACCCGGGCCAAAATCGTACTGGTCGACGCTGGTCAGAAGCAGCGGCTTTCGGATGAGGAGCTACTGCCCTTTAACTTGCACCTCATCGAGGTCACGACTGAGTTTTTGGACGGCCTGTCCTCCGTCCCAGATGGGCAGGTGATATGCCCTGAGGTGGACACCAGCAACGCTGCATGGGTGGTTTATACGTCTGGTAGTACTGGCGTTCCCAAGGGAGTTGTCCTTCAGCATAGTGTGAGTTACAAGAGTTGTCGCGCTTGAAGTCCCGTGCTAATTGTTTTTCCAATTAGGCATTATGCTCGAGTATTGAGGCCCACGGAACAGCATTTGGAGTCCGATCGGACTCGCGCGTTCTGCAGTTCGCCTCGCATACATTCGATGTCATGATCCAGGAGACCTTTACGACCCTCTGCAAGGGCGGCTGTGTGTGCGTGCCTTCTGAGCAGGACAGGCTGAACAACCTGGAGAATGCAATCCTATCTATGGGCGTCAATTTTCTCTCGCTCACCTCCACGGTTGCCGGACTGTTGAGTCCTACACGTCTCCCCGCCATCAAGACCGTGATTCTTATGGGTATGTATCGGCTGACTCCAAGAAAGGGTGAAATGTTGCTGATGATGATCTCTTCTGCGTGTAGGTGAGCCGGTGAAGCCCGCCGTTTTGGACCTCTGGATGCACCACGCCGACTGCTACGAGTCGTACGCACCTTCCGAGTGCAGCATCTACGCCACGTGTTCTCCTCAGCCGATGAAGCACCTGAAAGAGGCTCCTGTGCTCGGAGCACCGCTCTCGAGCTGCTTCTGGGTCGTGGACCCCAAGAATTACAACCGCTTGGTTCCTCTCGGCGCACCCGGAGAACTGCTCATCGAAGGGCCCTTGCTGGCGCGTGGATATCTCAACGACATCGAGAAGACCAACAAGTCGTTCATCATGGACCCCGACTTCGTCGGACGCCTGGGTCTGGGCTCTGGCCGTCGCATGTATCGCACAGGTGGTAAGGAAAAAACATACCCAAACATGTTGTTGTGAGTAGTACTCGGCCTAATTACAATGTTTGATGGCAGATCTCGTGAAACAGAACAACAACGGCACCTATTCAACCCTCGGGCGACGAGACATGCAGATCAACATCCGAGGACAGCGTGTCGAGATTGGCGAGGTCGAATACCATATTACTCAGCGGGCTCCTGAGGTGCAGGCTGTCATTGTGCTCTTGAAGCACGATTTCGACAACGAGAAGCTGGTTGCCGCTTTCAGCCTGGGCGAGGATGCGGTGACGTACGACAGCTTGACCACCGAGGAAGGCGATAATAGTAATACTATCGACAAGCAAGCCGCCATGACTGTCGCCTCGGATCTGCAGCAATACCTGGCACAACACGTCCCCGACTACATGATCCCTCGCACCTGGGTGCCCCTTGCCAAACTGCCCGTCAACACATCCGGCAAGGCTGATCGTCGTGCTGTTTCTACGTGGATCCACAGCCTCAGCGACGAAGAAATCGCCACCTTTTCCGACTTTGAACAGACGCAGACGGACGATGAGGCCCCTGCCACGACCACCGAGGAGCAGATCCGGACCGTTTGGAGCCGCGTCTTGAACTTGCCTGTGGCGCGCATCAAGCTGCGACGATCGTTCCTCTCGTACGGAGGTGATTCTATCACGGCGATGCAGGTTGTCTCGGCGTGCCGCCAGTTTGGTATCTCGCTGTCGGTACGGCAGGTCCTTCAGAGTGGCAGCATCTCGGTGCTGGCCATGGAAGCCGGTATGGCGTCCTCGACAGACGTTGCAGAGATCCCGGACGAGCCGTTTGATCTCTCGCCGGCACAACGCATGTACTTTGACGAGGTGGGAGGCTTGCAATCCGACGGCGACTACCGGTACAACCAGAGTGTCTGCCTCTTGCTGCAGGAGCCGACGGCGCAGGAGAAGATTGCCGACGCCATCGAGGCGCTGGTTGCGAAGCACCCAATGTTGCGAGCGCGTTTCCAATACGACGAGACCAAGGGATGGCAGCAGCGCATCGAGAAGCAGCTGCCCGAGTCGTATCACTTCCACACGCACGTCGTGAAAGATGATGAGGTGGCGCAGGGGATTCTGCAGCAATCCCAAGAATCACTCAACATCGAGGACGGTCCGTTATTTGGTGCTGAACTGATCGAGATTGCGCACCCACCACGACAAATCCTGTTCCTGACAGCCCACCATCTGGTCATCGACCTGATGTCGTGGAGGATCGTGGTGCAGGATCTCGAGCAGCTGCTGCGGGGCGGGACAGCACATGCCTCCCACTCGATGCCGTTTCCAGCGTGGTCCGACGCGCTGGCCGAGGAAGTGCGCCAGCAAGGCCAGCCAAAAGGCCACGACGTGGGGAGCAATGCTTCTTCTGCTACGTGGGCCTACTGGGGCATCGAGCCGGGCCAGTACACGTCGTCGGAGCAGGTCTTTACCACTGCTGAGATCGACCAACAGACTACCAGCCTGCTCTTGGGGCCTGCGGTTCATGCTGCCGTACGGACTACGCCTGTAGACATCCTCCTTGCTGCTCTCGTGCTGTCCTTCCAGCAGGCTTTCCCGGACCGCGCCGGTCTCCCTGCTGTCTTCATTGAAGGGCACGGGCGCGACGGCCCGATGGATCATGACTTGTCTGACACGGTCGGATGGTTCACCACCATCACCCAGTTGGACGTTGGTCATCATAATGATGGTCGTCTCGATATCGTATCCGCTGTCAAGCTGGTCAAAGAACTCCGCCGGACCCGTGCTGATCGACAGGTAACTGACTTTGCCCGGCAATATCTAACTACAGGAGACAGGAAACACAGCACCCGAGAGATCATGTTTAACTACCACGGACAGTTTCAACAGCTCGAGCGCGCCGACGGCCTCCTCGGTCTCGACCGGCTCCACACAAAGCTTCAAGATCCGCAGTCTGCTATCGCCTCGGTGGGAGGCAAGGTGAAAATGCAAGCCGCGCTGAACATTGAGGTGTCTGTCGATGCCGGGAGGATGCAGATCCGACTGGGCTACAGCAGAAACTCTCCCAAGGGCGATGCCATCCGGCAGTGGGCTCAAACATACAGCCGGATGGCTGCCGAGGCTGCGCGTGTGCTCCTGCGCACGTCGCCGACGGTTACGGCAAGCGACTTTCCGCTTGCTCGTCTCAGCGGCGACGCTGATCTTGCCACGGTGAAGGAGCAGTGTCTGCTCCCGGCTGGCATCAAGTCGTGGCAAGAGGTCCAAGACATACTGCCGTGCTCCCCGATTCAGCAAGGCATCTTGCTCAGCCAGATGAAGTCGGATTCGACCTACTGGCTGAAGGAGACTTGCCGTGTGCTCCCGACCTCGGATGCGAAGCGCGTCGACCTGGACAGGCTGGCTGATGCTTGGCGCGCCGTTGTTCAGCAGCACTCCATCATGCGCACCATCTTCACGGCAACGCCGCTCCACCAAGACCGGCTCTACCAAGTCGTCCTCGCATCGCCAGAGGCCAACATCCAGCGCGTTAGCTGCACCGACTCGGATGTGCAACAGTGCCTCGAGCAGCACTCGCTCCGGGATTACCAGCCCGGCCAACCCTTGCACCGATTCCTGATGGTCACGACCGAAGGGGGCGATGTGTACGGGCAGTTTGAGATTAGCCACGCCCTCGTGGATGCATCCTCGGTCCAGCTCCTGGTGGAAGCGCTCCTCAGGGCATATGAGGCCCCCAACAACATGAAAATGTCGGCTGCGATCCAGCCGTCGGATTACAGCACCTACGTCTCGTATCTGGAGCGACGGTCCGAGGAGGAGGACCTGCGATACTGGCAGAACCTGCTCGGCTCCGCCCAGCCATGCCGTCTGCAGTCGGATCAGAACCTGGGCGCCCTCTCGGCCGACTCGGATGACGCCGCGCAACAAGCACTTCCGTTGAGCGTGAGCGAGACCATGGACGACACGTCCGCCTTGTACAATTTCTGCCAGACGCACAGCGTTACTGTCGCCAACGTCGTCCAGTTGGCCTGGGCGCTGGTGTTGGCGTCGAGGGTGGATTCGAGAGACCAGATATCGTTTGGCTACCTGTCCAGTGGTCGTGACGTGCCCATTGACGGTGTCGACGTGCTCATCGGACCCATGATCAACATGATGATCTGCCACTTTGACGTCGAGTCCATGTCCGGGCTGACGTCGTCCGAGGCTGTTCAGGCCGTGCAGAACCGCTTTTTGGAGGGCTTCGACCACCAGCGAGTGTCGCTAGCCGCCCTGCAGCACTCTCTGCAGCAGTCGCTGTTCAACACGACTATCTCGTACCGGCGTGCCCAAGGGGCTGGCCATAGCAAGCACACGGGCTCCCTCCAGCTGGAACGGATCGAGGTAGAGGAGTCCACCGAGTACGACTTCAGCCTCAACATATTGGCCTCCGACACGGGCATTGATCTGAGCCTGCAATACTGGGCTTCGGTCGCGAGCCCCGGAGCCGCCCAGAGCTTGGTAGCCCAGCTCAGGCACATTGTGAATCTGATCTGCACCAGGCCGGCCGCCCGTCTCGGCGATCTCGAGCTGCTGTCGCCCCAAGATCAACTGGCCATCAAGGCGAGCAACGAGACTTGCCCCGCAGCGACCGAGAAGCTCATCCACACCATAGCGAGCGAGGTTGCCCTTCGCCAGCCCGATGCCATGGCCATCCAAGCGTGGGATGGTACAATGACCTACGGCGAGGTCAACAAGGCCGCCAGCCGCCTTGCGCACCATCTCGTCACCGCTTTCGGCGTCGGCCCGGAGATCAAGGTGGGAATTTGCATGGACAAGTCCCTGTGGGCGGCCGTGGCCATGTTCGCCACGCTGAAGGCGGGCGCCGTGGTCTTGCCGCTGTCAACGCAACAGCCGCTTGCCCGGTTGCAGCTCGTGCTGGACGACACACAAGCACCCATCATCCTGGTGGATTCCAAGCAGCTACAACGCCTCTCCAGTCTCCGTCCCCGCCTTGTTCGGATGGATAGGGAACTGGTCGACGGCCTCCCCGAGCCTCCCACCGAGACCGCCATTGGCACCGAGGTTCGACCCGACAATGCTGCCTGGATTGTGTACACCTCGGGCAGCACCGGCATTCCCAAGGGCGTGGTCCTTCAGCACCACGCGCTCTGCACGAGCTTGCTCGCCCACGGCACTGCCTTTGGTCTCGAGGCGAGCCACCGCGTCTTGCAGTTTGCATCGCACACGTTCGATGTGACGATCCAGGAAGTTTTTACTACTTTCTTCTTTGGCGGATGCGTGTGCATCCCGTCCGAAGAGGACCGTCTCGACAACCTCGAACACGCCATCCTCTCCCTTGGGGTCAATTTCTTATCGCTCACTTCGACCGTGGCCGGCCTGCTCGAGCCAGAACACCTGCCTGCTGTGCGAGAGGTCATCCTTCTGGGCGAGCCAGTCAACCCCCTCGTGCTCGAGAAGTGGCTCAAACATGGGGCCACCGTCCTTGGCGCATATGGCCCGTCCGAGTGCAGCATCCAGGTGACCACTTCGAAGAAGCCCTTTGCACACCGCAAGCAGGCACCCGTCCTTGGTGTGCCTCTCGCCAGCAATTTCTGGGTCGTCGACCCCCATGACGCCGACTATGGGCGACTTTGCCCGATTGGCGCCCCCGGCGAGCTGCTCATTGAAGGCCCGCTACTCGCCCGAGAGTACCTCAATGATGCGGCAAAGACGGCCAAGTCGTTCATTGTCGACCCGGCCTTCCTGAAGCGATACGGAATTCGAGGCACCGGTCGACGCATGTACCGCACCGGCGACTTGGTCCGGCAGAACCACGATGGCACTTACACGATCCTCGGTCGGCGCGATACCCAGATCAAAATTCGTGGCCAGCGAGTCGAGATCGGAGAGGTCGAATACCACATTGGCCGGCATTCTTCCGGGGTTCACGCGGCCATTGTCCTGCTGCAGGGCAGCCGACCCGATGAGACCAAGCTTGTGGCTGGCTTCAGCCTCCCGAGCAACGCCGGATACAATAGCACCACTGTCGAGGAAGCCCGCGATGTTGACAAGCCGGCCGCCATGCTGGTCGCTTCCGAGGTCCAGCACTACCTGTCGCAACATCTCCCCGTTTACATGATCCCGCACCTCTGGGTGCCCCTGAAGAAGCTGCCCGTCAATCCGAACGGAAAGATTGACCGCCTGACGCTTTCGAGGTACATCAACAGCCTAAGTGCCGAAGAGCTGGCTTCGTACTCGGATTTCCAGTCCAACAGCAGCTCTCAGGAGGGCGATGGGCAAGAACAACAGCAACAGCTGCCCGCGACACCCATGGAGCGGCAAATCCGCGACATCTGGGCCAAGGTGCTGAATGTTGGCAACATCACATACCGCCGCTCCTTCTTGTCGTATGGCGGAGATTCAATCACGGCAATGCAGGTCGTGTCGGCGTGTCGCAAGGTTGGCCTCACCCTGAGTGTCCGCGACGTCCTGCAGAGCCACGCGATTTCCGAGTTGGCACTAAGGGCCGTCCGCAACACGAAAAAGCTCGGTGGGCATCTTGCAACCAGTGAAATTCCCGACGGACCTTTTGACCTGTCGCCAGTCCAGCGCATGTACTTTGAGGATATCGCGCTTGACGGCCTGCGATCGCGGGGAGACCACCGCTTCAACCAGAGCGTTGTTTTCCAGCTGCAGGAGCAGATACAGCAGCAGACCAGAGTGGCTCGCGCCATCGAGGTTCTGGTCGCCACGCACGCCATGCTTCGCGCCCGCTTCCAAGTCAAGGCTGATAATGGCGGTGGCAAAGGCTGGCAGCAACGCATCGACAAGAACCTCGTCGGTTCATACCACTTCCAGACTCACGTGGTGCAGGATGACGAGGCGGCGCGAGCAGTCATCCAATCCTCGCAGGCTTGCCTGGACATTGAGCACGGCCCCGTCTTCGCTGCCGATTTCATCGAGCTGCCTGACCGCCAGCTTCTCTTCTTGACTGCGCACCATTTGGTGATCGATCTGATGTCTTGGAGAATCATCGCCCAAGATATCGAGAATCTGCTCCGGGACGGCACTACCACCACTTCATCGGTGTCGGCATCCCTGAGCTTCCCTTCGTGGTGTGCCGTGCAGCAGCAAGCCCGACAGCAGCAGCAGTCTTTGACTGCTCGTGATGATGGCCCCGCACCGTCAGACCAGTCTTGGGGCTACTGGGGCATTGAGCGCGGCCAGTATCTATGGGCAGATCAGGCCTTTGCGACGGCACAGGTCGATAAACAGACGACGAGCCTGCTCCTCGGGTCAGCAAACCAAGCGCTCCGGTCGTCGCCAGCCGACATTCTCATGGCCGCCTTGTATCTCTCGTTCCGCAACGTCTTTTCTGACCGGCCAGGCCCGTCCATCTCTATCGAAGGCCATGGACGTGGCAGTGATGATGCGATGGAGTACGACTTGTCAGAGACGGTGGGATGGCTGACCACCATCACGTCACTACGCCTCGCCCACGATGAAGACCAGGACGGTGCGGGCGCGGTGTCCCTGGTGAAGCAGGTCAAGGATGCCCGCAAACTCGACCAGGGCGCTGGCAACGCGGGCCCGGTCGAGGTGCTCTTCAATTTCCACGGCCAGTTCCAGCAGCTCGAGCGCGAAGGCGGTTTGCTCCGCCTCGATCGGCTCCATCAACCGGGCGGGCTGTCCGATATATCTCCGACAGGAGGCAGCGTCAAGATGCAGGCGGCACTGAACATCGAGATTTCGGTCGAGGACGGCCAGGCCCAGATCAGCATCGGATTCAGCAAGCACTCGCCCAAGCAGGACGCCATCCGGAGATGGTGCGCAGAATACGGTCGGGCCATCGTCGCGACCGTTACCGAGCTGAGCAATACGGCGCCGACGGCCACGGCCAGCGACTTCCCTCTCGCCCATCTCACCAACCCGGATCTCGCCCTCGTGGAGCAGCGGTGTCTCGTCCCGGCTGGCGTGGCCTGGGAAGATGTCGAGGATGTCCTGCCTTGCTCTCCCGTCCAGCAAGGTATCTTGCTCAGCCAGCTCAAAGCACCCTCGTCTTACCTGCTGAAGCAAACCTGCCGCATCCTGCCTGGGTCGGGCGCCGCCGCCATCACGACGGGCCAGAAGGTAGACACGAACCGGCTGGCCATGGCTTGGAACAACGTCATCCAGCAACATTCTATCATGCGCACCATCTTCACCAGAGCCCTTCTGCACCAGGACCGCTTTTACCAGATCGTACTCAAATCGGCCGCCGTCGAAGTTCGCATTGTCGAGTGTGCCACCGATGCCGACGTCCCAGAATGCGTCGAAAAGCACGCGGCAGCCAGCGGAACATTCACGCAGCCCGGTCGGCCTCAGCACCAATTTTTGATCGTGACCACGTCCCAAGAGGGCCATGTCTACGGCCACTTTGAGATCAGCCACGCGCTTGTCGATGCTTCCTCGGTCCAGATTCTGGTCGAGTCCATGCTGCAGGCGTATGACGGCGCCATGATCATCCCGCCATCCAGTTACAGTTCCTACGTGTCTTTCCTCCAACTGAGCAGCTCCGAGGAAGAAGACCTGCGCTACTGGCAAGACTTGCTTGCCACGGCCGAGCCTTGCAACCTGCAGCTGAACCAGGCGCCATTCGCAGAAGAAGTGCAGGAGGTGGAGGTGGAGGCCGAAGAGCCTGTCGTGACCGTGGTCTTGCAGGACCTCTCGGAACTCCAGACCTTTTGCCGCACGCACAGCGTCACACCAGCCAATGTTTTCCAGCTGGCTTGGTCCATGGTGCTTGGCTCCCGCACCGACTCTCCCCAGACATCCTTCGGCTACCTCTCGAGCGGGCGAGATATTCCCATCGACGGCGTAGACACGCTCGTCGGACCCATGATCAACATGATGATCTGCCATCTCGAGCTGGACTACCACAAGACGCCTTCCGAGGCCGTCCAGCAAGTCCAACGCCAGTTCCTCGAAGGCTTCGATCACCAGCGGGCGCCGCTAGCTGCTATCCAGCACTCTCTGCATGCATCTCAGCAGCACTTGTTCAACACGACCTTGTCGTATCGGCGAGCCGCGCCCGACAGTGCAGGCGCTGCACAGTCGATCCAGCTTCAGCAGGTTGATGCTGCCGAGTCTACCGACTACGATTTCAATTTGAGCGTCAACGCTGCCGACGCCAGCATCGAGCTCGTCCTCCTGTTCTCGCCGGCGGTGGCCAACAAGGGGGCAGCCCATCGACTGCTGTGCCACCTCAAACATGTCACGGAAGCCATCTGCAGCAGCGCCAACGCCAGCATTCCCCTGGGCGACCTCGAACTCATCTCACCAGAGGACCGGAAGCAAATCAGCATCGCCAATGCCATTGTGCCCAGCGCAGTAGAGACGTGCATCCATTCGCTCTTCCAGGACATGGCAGCCTCCCAGCCCGCAGCCGAGGCCGTCTTTGCCTGGGACGGCACAATGACCTACCAGGCCCTCGACGAGGCAGCCAACAGACTGGCCTATCATCTTTCTGGCCTGGGAATTGGACCCGAGATCATGGTTGGCATGTGCATGGACAAGTCCATCTGGGCGGTAGTATGCACACTCGGTAAGATAACAGACGGACACACCTCATCCTTCGTATTCAAGAGCCGAAACTAACAAGGTATCTCTCTCTCTCTCACTCATAGCCACTCTCAAAGCCGGCGGTGTAGTCCTGCCATTGGCGACGCAACAGCCTTTGGCACGGCTGAAAATGGTCCTGGACGATACAAAGGCACCAATAGTCCTTGTCGACGCTGCACAGCAAGAGCGCCTAGCCGGCATCGGGCCCCAACTCATCCAGGTCAACTCGGCCTTGCTCGACACTCTTCCGGTTCCTTCTCTTCCGTCTCATCAACAGCTCATTTGTCCTCAAGTTGACACGAATAACGCCGCCTGGGTGGTGTACACATCCGGAAGTACCGGCCAGCCCAAGGGAGTCGTGCTCCAGCATCGTGCCTTGTGCTCAAGCATCCAGTCGCACGGTGCGGCTTTTGGAGTGGGCAGACACTCGCGAGTCTTGCAGTTTGCCGCTCATACCTTTGACGTGACGATCCAAGAGGTGCGTATAACTGATCCGTCGTTTGGGGGGAGGAAGGTTACTAACGTCGTGCGCCCTGGCAGATGTATACCACTTTGTGCCGCGGCGGCTGTGTATGCATCCCGTCCGAAGACCAGAGATTGAACCAGCTGGAGCAGGCCACTCTCGATATGGGCGTCAACTTCCTCTCCTTGACCTCGACCGTGGCCGGGCTGCTGAGCCCGGCAAGACTGCCCGCGGTCAAGACCGTCATCCTCATGGGCGAGCCGGTCAAGCCTGCCGTGGTGGACCTCTGGAAAGAGCAGGCGACGGTGCTCGAGTCGTACGCTCCATCAGAGTGCAGTATCTACGCCACCTGCTCGCCTCGGTCCATGACAAACCACAAGCAAGTCCCTGTGCTCGGCGTGCCTCTGGCAAGTTGCTTCTGGGTCGTCGACACCAGTGACTACAACCGCTTGTGCCCGATCGGAGCTCCAGGTATGGGACATAACCAGACATGTACTCTCGAGAAGAAGCACCCCCGCTAACCTTTTGTGATTTTTACCCCCAACTAGGTGAGCTCCTCATCGAAGGCCCTCTCCTCGCCCGAGGGTACCTGAACGACGCCGTCAAGACCAACAAGTCCTTTGTTACGGATCCCAGCTTCCTTGCTCGCTGCGGACTCGATGCCAATTCGGGCCGACGCATGTATCGCACTGGAGATCTCGTGCGACAGAACGAGGACGGCACGTACACGACACTTGGACGTCGCGACATGCAGGTCAAGATCTGGGGCCAGCGTGTTGAGACGGGCGAGATTGAGTACTGGGTGGTCCGGTCAGGCCCTGAAATCCGCACGGCCGCCGCCATGCTTGCTCAGCTCGGCACGGACCGAGACCAAGGCGTGCTCGCCGTGGCCGTCGACTTCACCGAGGAAGGGCTGAGCGGGAGGAAGGTGGACGCTGAAGGCTTCCTGGAGCCGTCTCCAGACCTTTTGGATACATTTGAAGAGGTCCGCAACAGCCTGATGGGCGTCTTACCCCGCTACATGGTCCCCGACCTGTTCATACCCATGGCAAGCCTGCCTCTTAACACGTCAGGAAAGCTGGATCGTCGTGCGATCCAGGGAGCCATTGGTGTATTGAGCAGCCAAGGCAAGCTGCAGGGCTACCTCCCCAGCACCGGCATCAAGGCAGAGGTCTCGAGCGCCACAGCACGACAGCTCCGGAGTCTCTGGGCCAAGGTCCTGGGCCGGCCCGAGAACACCATCGGAGCCAACGACAACTTCTTCCATACGGGTGGTGACTCGCTGATGGCCATGAGACTAGTACAGCTGTCTCGTGACGCCGCGTTTTCGCTGACGGTCGCCCACGTCTTTGCCCATCCGCGCCTGGAGGACCTCGCCAACGTCCTGGAGCAGCAGTCGTCCGCGTCCGACCAGGCCGGAGATTTGTCTCCTTTCTCTCTCTGGACAGAGGTTACCGGCAGCGGTGCGCGCGAGGAGCAGCTATCATCGCTCCTCGCCGGCGTGGCCGAGCAATGTGGTGTCGCTCCAACCCAGATTGAGGATGTGTATCCTGCCACACCGCTGCAGGAAGGTCTGATGATGGCAACCGCCCGCCGACCCACCGCATACGTCCTCCGCCAACTGTTTGCCCTGGGTGACGACATGGACGTGACTCGCTTGCGGGCTGCGTGGCAGCAGGTGGCCGCTGTCGCGCCTATTCTCCGGACGAGGATCGTCCTCGGACGCAGCGCCGGGGCCCTGCAAGTTGTCGTCAAGCACAAGCATGATGCCATGGACAACGTTCCATGGCTCACGAGCAACTCACTGGACGCCTACCTCGACGCGGACCGGGCCATGGGAATGGCAGACGGCCAGCCCCTGATGCGCCTTGGATATGTGGTGGCCGGGAAGGAGCGGCACCTGGTGTGGACGGCACACCATGCCATGTACGACGGCTACAGCATGCAGATGCTCTTCCAGCAGGTTGCAGCAGCCTATCAGCAACAGGTGGTGTCTCCCGCGGCGCCATTCTCGCGCTTCATCGCGTATCTTGGCAGCCAGACCGGTAGCGAGAAGGCTGCAAGCTTCTGGCGAGACCAGTTGCAAGGCAGCAACAGCAGTAGCAGCAGCGAGGCGGCTGCTGGCTTCCCACCGCTCCCGCACCCCAACTACCAGCCGAGACCAACACAGCAGCGGACGCGACAGCTGCAACTGGTGGATGGTAGGAATTCTTCTCGTGCGGCGGCCTTGTTGCGCGCGGCATGGGCCTTGGTTATTTCCCAATACGCAGGTGGCCTGGACGAGGTCATCTTTGCCGCCGTGCTTTCTGGTCGCAACGCGCCCGTCGCTGGCATCATGGACATGCTCGCCCCAACCGTCACTACTGTGCCTCTGAGGATCCCTGTTGATCCCAGCACGAGTGTAGGCGAGTTCCTCGACAATGTGCAGCAACAGGCCATCGATATGATGCCCTTTGAGCACACTGGCCTGCAGCGCATCAAACAGCTTGTGCCGGACCTCGTGCCGGCACTTGACTTGCACCACGTCTTCGTTGTCCAGCCTTCGCTGGGCGGGGCTGACGATGGTTCGGATGCGTTCCCCGGACTGGTACCGCAGCCTCTCGAGTCTGAGCCTTTCCTCAGCTCCGCCTTGACTGTCGAGTGCATCATGGCCAAGGACCCCAGTCAAGTTACGGTCGAAGCTCGTTTCGACCCGGCGGTCCTATCGGCGCGGACCATGGAGCGGATCTTGGAATCTTTTGCTCACGTCGCTACACAACTCGCGCAACAAGCCGCCGAGGCGGCCGGCCCCCAGCTGCGGATTCGCGACATTCAAGCCTTGGCCCCATCCGATGTGAGCCGGATCCGAGCCAAGAACGGACGGATGCCGCCGACACCCCAAGGATGCCTGCACGACGGCGTCCTGACCAAGGCACTCGAACAGCCCTCTGCCGAGGCTGTGTGCGCTTGGGATGGTAATTTGACATACGCAGAGCTAGACCGATGGTCGGCCCGCCTTGCGAATCGCTTGATCGCCATCGGCGTCAAGCCGCAGGCCAACGTCGGACTCTCCATGGCAAAGTCCAGATGGGTCGTCGTTGCCATGCTAGCCATCCTGCGAGCTGGGGCGACAGTAGTGCCCCTAGGTATCCAGCTGCCACTTGCGCGCCTCGAAGGCATCATGCGCGATGCCGAGATTCGATTCGTGCTTGCCGACGAGCAGCAGACGGCGCGCTTGGCTAGCTATGAAGACACGCACGTCTTCACGATCAACGGATCCTCCCCCTCCTTCTTGGGCGAACTTGCCTCCAGCACCAGCGGATCCTTCACCGCGCGGCAACCCAAGTCAAGCGACAGCGCTTTCATCATCTATACCTCGGGCAGCACCGGCGTACCAAAAGGCGTCGTGCTTGAGCACGGCGCGCTGTCGTTGAGCATCCAATCCCACGGAGCAGCCTTTAGTATGGATGCCAGCTCACGTGTCCTGCAGTTCGCTGCCTACACGTTCGATGCTTCGATCCAGGAGACTTTTACCACTTTGCACCACGGCGGCGTGGTGTGCGTGCCCTCGGAAGACGAGCGCATGAGCAATCTCGAGGGCTACATCTCAGCGGCCGGTGTCAACTTCCTCGGCTTGACGTCGACTGTGGCCGAGTTCTTGGACCCAGCCCAGGTCCCGACCGTCGAAACCATTGTTTTGTTTGGTGAGCCTGTGACGCCCAAAGCCCTGGACCTCTGGTCGGGGCATGCAACCGTATTGAACGGCTACGGGCCATCGGAATGCTCAATCTTTTCGAGCATCTCCCCTCCTCTCGTCCACCGGAAGCACGCGTCCCTGCTCGGACGGCCCCTGGACGGGTTGTACTTCTGGGTTGTGGATCCACGCGACCATAACCGCCTCTGCCCCCCCGGTGTGGTGGGCGAACTGCTCATCGAAGGCCCATTCCTTGCTCGCGGCTACCTGAACGACCCAGCTAAGACAAGCACTGCGTTTGTTGTGGACCCCGACTTTGTGCAGCGTCACAACTTTGGTCGCCACCGGCGCATGTACCGCACTGGCGATCTCGTGCGGCAAAATGATGACGGTACCTACAACATTCTCGGCCGCCGGGATACCCAAGTCAAGATCCGCGGTCAGCGGGTCGAACTGGCCGAGATCGAGTACTGGGTACTGCGGTCCTCACCACACATTCGCCGCGCCGCTGTGACTCTTGTCCCTCCTTCCAAGGGTGCTGGGGGTCGCCGGGAAGGAACACTTGCCGCCGCCATAGAGCTCGACAAGGAGAGCTTCAGCACGATGCCCGAGGAGGAGGAGGAGAAGGAGGAGTCGTTGTCAAATGGTCTTGTAGACGTGATGGCCCCGTCCGAGGCCATCGAGGACCTTTTCCGACAGCTCCGCGACAAGCTCAGGGAGGTCTTACCGAGGTACATGGTGCCGGACCTCTACGTACCCATGGGGACATTACCGCTGCTGAGCAGCTCGGGCAAACTCGACCGCAAAGTCATTCGCCAGGTACTCTCGAGCATGGCAGACCAAGATCTCGAGAAGTATCGTCCCAAACAACTTGAACGCGGGACCGGGGCGGAGGAGGAGGCGCTACCTGGGCTCACACAAGAACTGGCCCAAATGTGGTCCACCATCCTGGGGAAGCCCGTCGGCACCATTGGACCCGAGGACAACTTTTTCACACTCGGCGCAGACTCCATGTCGGCCATGCAGCTCGTCTCAGCAGCGAGGTCGGCCGGCATGGCCTTGACGGTCACGCAGGTATTCCAAAGCCCTGTCCTGCATGATCTTTGCAAACGCATCGAACAAAATGCCGCCGCCGCTCCTCCGGCATCCAATGTCAACGCGGAGGTGGATGCCGTCACACGGGAAGCAATCAAAGCTCTCCTGCCCGCACACCATCAAGTGGGAGCAATCTTTGAGACCACCGACTTCCAGGCGCTTGCCATGTCCGAGCACACTCACGCTGCAGGCAATGCAGGCCTTGTCATGTACATGACCATTGCATTCGACCAAAAGATGGACAAGGCCTTGGTTCGCGCCGCATGCCAGCACGCCGTGGATACAACCGAGGTGATGCGGGCCATCTTCGTGCCGCACAACAATCGCATGTACCAGGCCATCCTCGATGTTGGCTTTGTCCCCGCCTTCCAGGAAGAAGAATGCGTGTCCAGCAACAGCTCGAAGAATTTGGCCGATTTCTGCCAGTCACTCATCAAGAACGAACGCCAAAAATCCCTAGCCCCGAACGAGCCACCGCTCAAGGCCTGGTTCGTGCAGGGAGCATCCAGCGACACCCTCATTATCCGGTTGTCGCATGCGCAGTACGACGGTCTCTCCCTCCCGCTCTTACTACAACAACTCGGGGGTGGCAGCAACCAAGATGACGGCAAACAAATGTCGTACTATATTAGCGCTCTCCGGTCCTTGGACAAGAAACCCGCTACCGATTACTGGCGCGGTCTCCTCGATGGATCGGCCATGCCCGTTTTGCCGGGAACAAAACCACGTCATCCTCCCTCTGCCGACAAGTCGAATGAGAGGCAACAACAATGGATGACAGGGAACGCCATCCGATCAGTCGTTCCCGCTTTCAAGAACCGTCGCGCCGGCATGACCTCGGCAACATACGTCAAGGCCGCATGGTCCATGGCGTTGGCTCGGCTTACCGGAAACACCGACGTTGTCTTCGGTCATCTCATCTCGGGCCGATCAGCGCCCATCAGCGGCATCGAGCAAGTGACTGGACCCTGTGTTAATTTCGTTCCAGTCCGAGCCCGAGTTGGTGAAGATACCTCCTCATCGTCATGGGAGGCCGTCCTCACCCAGGTGCAAGACCAACAGGTCTCGACGTTACCGCACGAGCACCTCGGGTTCGAAACCATTTTTAGAGAGTGCACCAATTGGCCACTCGCCCAGCAGCGTCCCAGGTTCAGTACCATCTTGCAATACCAGAACCAGGCGTTGGACGCGAGCCATAGCATCAAGATGCATGGCGCGGAATGCCGGATAGCCTACGAGGCAACACCGGCTGATATCACCGATGTGTGGGTTGTTGTTGAGCCGCACGGTGATGAGGATGAACTGCATATTGTTGCAGGGTATTTGGAGGAGGTATTGGAGAAGGCGACGGTGCAGCGCCTGGTGGATTATCTTGTCGAGGCGATCAAGGCAATGCAAGATGCAGCTGTGTGAGGGGGTGGGGTTAAATACTAGCTAGGTTTGGGAAGGGGGGGAAAGTAAGGGAAGGGAAGAGGGCTATCTTTTGACTCTGTCTGTCTTTGGAGCGGATCTGACCGAATTTGTTTTTTCTTTTTTCCTTTGTGGACTGGGTGTTGGTAAATTTGGAGTCATGGAGTCGTGGAGTGGAGTGGAGTTGGTCTGCTCTTGATGCGTATTTTGGTGCTACATGAAGACTTGAGTTTGTTTTTCTTTTATAATAGAGATGGATCACTATCAGTTACTGTGTCGTTAATTACGTTTTCTCTCATGCTCGATGCCTTTTCGGTAGTGATATGTTGTGCTTTAGTGTATTTTGTGTTATGATGTGCTTTGCTGTGATGCATTGTGCTGTGTTGTGGTGTGCTGTGATATTGGCACGGCTGAGGGTGTAAACTTGTTACTTTTTAATTCTCCATCTCTCTCTCTCTCTCTCTGTGTGTGTGTGTGTGTGTGTGTCTTTCTTTCTCGGGACTTGTGTGTGTGTGCGTATGGAATTTGGAGGTGGTAGGTACCTACCTACCAAGTTATTTATTGCACTTTTCGAGTTGTCTAGTGAGACACGTATATCGTTTATCGACTGCAATACGCAGATGCAGAAACTAGCACTACTGCTGTTACTGTTGCTGGAGGAGAGGGCAAAAAAAAAAAAAGGGAGAAGGGGCGCTCAAGAAAACTCCCCAAAGGGTATAAGGATATGGAAGCTACCTACCTACGAGCGGATTCTTAAAAAGACCTGACTTACATCACGTCCACGTCGGAGCCCGTTTAGCCGTGTGCCCTCAAGGCCAAGTCCACCATGACACCCAGCTGCGTAGACCCATCCGCTTTTATGATGCCGCCTTCCATGTCCCTGAGGATCTTGTCGGTATAGTCACCGGCGGCTGAAAGATGTAGGATATGGGCGATAGCGCAGTGGAGGGCAAGAAGACGCTCCGACGGAGGGTCGATGGTCGGATGTACGAGTAGAGTCCGCGTAATAGGAAGCGGGCTCGCGAGGGCGGGGCGGGGGGGGGGGGGGGGGAGGGGGGGGGGAGGTGGGGGGGGGGGGGGGGGGGGGGGGGGGGGGGGGGGGGGGAGGAAGCTGTTGATGCGGTAGGTAGAAGAAGGGGTATCAGGCAGACGCTCAAAGAAGATTTTGTACCGTCCAAAGAACTTGTGCATCCTAATGCTCAGGGTAAGGGCGTTATACAGCCGGTTGATATCAGCACCCTCGATAAGATGAGCGACGCCAAGATCAAACATGTTTAGGATGGCGACCACAGCTTTCTTGCCTTCCCCGATGCAACCATCGTCATCATTCTTGGTTAGAGCATACGGGATAATGTGTGCTACCTCGACAAAGGCATAGCTTGTACCGATAAGGGGATGCCCGTCGTCATCCAGGGCCGGAGCTGGACCTTCGAACGGGGTTAGGGCCTCGTCTTGGTTAAAGGCGCCTGTGACGACGCAACGATGGCGATCACGGACGAGGCATGTCTCACGGAGGGCTATAAGGTGTTCTGGCGTTCCAGTAAAGTCACTCATCCGCCGCTGCTCCTCTTGGGATAGCACCTGCTGAAGGGCTTGGTGATGGGCAGGAGAGGGCTGTGGCGTCTTGTGGGCGGATGTGCGCACCGGGGAAGCGTCAGCTGACGTCTTCCTGGTAAGAAGGCAGACGTACTTACAAGGCAGGAAGAAGTTGGTCATGAGAAACTCAGCCACGCCCAAAAAAATGCTTCACCAAGATCCGAATACTCCAAACCCCCATCGAGCATATCAATAGCGAGCGATCTGAAGAAGAAGGCCAGGAACCTATCCTGCGACTCGGTCGATCGTGTATATTCAAAGGTCAGGCGGATAAGCGCAGGGCGGTTATACGGCCGGGGGGTCTGTTTGTCTCGGCAGCCTCAAAATGCTGGTCGATGCGATAAAAACGAGCAACGGACTGGGCACGTTCGTCGGCATTAGCAAAAGGCGGCTGCTGGAAGCAAAAGTCAATAATACTCTCGAGAGATGATTGATGACGGACTGTCGTCATGACAAAGGCAATTAGAAGAGAGATTGAGGCGAGCGGCCAGGGAGGGAGCGAAAAGGAAACGGCTAGAAATTTACCGCGGGATAAAGCCAGGAGATGTGTTACGTAACCAACGGACAGGTGAAGGAGTTGAAAGCATAAGGCGGGTCACGTGCATGCCAGCCCGCTGGACAAGCAATACAATCACGGAGTTGGAATACTAGTTAGCATAAAACTACAGGCACGCGTCAGGCTGCTCGTATCGCGATGACAACAGCTAGTATACAAGCAATCTGGCTGTCTGGAAAAACATGGAACAGCCATGCCCATTCAAGATGAAGTTGGGTGTTTATCTTTGTCTTTGAAAATAGTGTGTCCCTCTCTCTGCCTCCAAACACAAAAAAAAAAAAAAAAAAAAAAAAAAAAAGAAGGAAAAAAGAAATGCTACGCATCAGCCTTTTGCTGACCCTTCCAGTGCAGCGCCTTCCATTCCTCAAAGTGTTCTGCCTTCCAATTCCTGGCGCGTTCATTCGCCTCCATGATGGCAGCCCTTGCTCCAGGCCAAGCTTTTCTTCCTCCTTTTCTTCCGTTCCCTTTCTTACCCTTTGGCGGGTCAAAAAGTCGCAACATGTGTGCAGATACCACACCTCCTACCAAAACCTTGTAGAGCTCCCGATCATTCCACCATAATTTCCAACAGTCCAAACTGAACGGGTTACCGAGATGGGAGTACAGCTGCGTTCCCGCAACTTCGTTCAGCCACGTGTCGTATTCGAGCGCGCCCATGATTCCCGTCGTTTTCACATCACCCTTCTTGATCAGCCCGGCGAGATCACGGAGGAAATCATCGGCGGTACGTTCCATCTCTCCTTGCGACGGCATCGGGTAGTGGCCTGCCCAGAGCTGGGCGAGCGCCATGGTGATGAGGTCGTACAGTTGGAAGTTGGGGCGTTTGGCAATCGTAGTTCCGAGAAAGGTGAGTTGGTGGGGACATTGCAGGGAGATGAAGCCTTGGTATAGACGGGCAACGCGGCGCTCGTCCGCATAGCTGGAGGGAAGGATACCAAAGGATTTGGGTGCGAGTTTGGGGTTATAAGGGTCAAATTCGGGAGGCACGAGGGAACCGAGATCGGCTTGTAAGCCGGTACATAGCAAGATCAAATCGACGTCTTTGACTTCGGTCCCATCAGAGAAGAGAATGGATCGAGGACCGCTGATGGCCTTGATGCCGGGGGCACTTTCACACCTATTATCTCGTCTTGTCAGTAAACCAAAAGCAAAAGAAAAAGAAAAGAAAAAGAAGAAAAAAAAAAAAACTGACCTTCCCTGAATGAAATGACTGGCTAGATCATCGCTGACCACCGGCTGGATACTATGCGTGGGCGGCCATTTCCTATCCTTTCCGCAAAACCGGTGTTGTCTCAAGGCCGGGTAGCTTGCGTCTTGGAGGTTTTGAAACTCCCTCGCAAAGATGGCCGTAACCAGCGGTTTGCTAATCTTTTGCAGCCAGTAGATCAGCATGAGCAGTCGGAACGTCAGCGTGAACTCGAGGATCTTGCCGTCGTTGGTGACACGCGGGATGATCATGGTTCGGTGACGATGAGAGACAATCAATCGCTTGACGCCCGCATCAACGAGAGCCGAGACCGAGTCTGCCGAAGTGTTGCCCAGTCCGACAATGACGACAGTCTTGTCCCGGTACTTTGTCGGATCCTTGAACGCTTGCGAGTGGATGATCTCTCCGGCAAACTGCTCCTGCCCCTTGAAGTGAGGGATAAGAGGTGTCTTGAGGGAACCCGTGGCGACAACCAGACGATCAAAATGACACGTTTCTTCTTCCTTGTCGCTGTCACCATTTTTGCTGGCAGAGCGGACAGTCAAGCGCCATGTCATTGTCGCGTCATCGTAAGCGACGGCCACCACCTCGCTCGAGAATCTGATGTGCTTCTTGACATCAAATGCTTGCACGTATCCCTCAAAATACTTTTGGATCTGGTCGGCACTGGGATGCACGGGATAATCTGCCGGCATGGGATAGTCGGCCATAGCCCCCTGCGCGATATTTAGTTTATCTGTTTCAACTTTGAGGGGGAGGGAGGTTGGTTATACCGTGAATTTCGACGTGTTGGTAAACGTGTTTGGCAGCACGCTGGTATGTGTGGTATTGGTCGTTTGTCGCCAGAGACCACCGACACCCTCGACGCGCTCAAACACAGTCACGTCGAACCCTTCTTCAGCAAGGTTCTTGGCGGCAATGACGCCCAACGGGCCTCCGCCGATAATGCCCACCCTCATCCCCAAACCCGCGGAGCCGCGATAAGCATTCATGGTGGTTTCCCTGTGCCAAAGCCGAGAGGAGAAGACAGGAGACGTCTGTGCTGATTTCACACCGTGCAGTCGCTATGTCGAGACAGGTCTGGTAATAGACAGGTGGAAATTGTCGCAGGAGTCGCTCAGTCGCTCAATCAATCAGCGGGCGATATGAGAAGGGTTTTGTTTAGTGTACTGCGCAGAGCGAGCAAGCGAAAAAGAAAAAAAGAAAAAAAAATCAATTACAGGTACAGGCACAGGTACAGGTACGGGCACAGGCACACAGGGAGCAGGTGCAGTTTACGGCCCCGCTTGTTCAAGGTGGATGCGGATGGCGGATGGCGGATGTGGAGATGTGGATGTGGTGGATTGGTGATCCCGCAATCCCAATCCCGTAATTTTTTTTATGGTGTCGATTTAAACCGCTCGGCAGGAACGCAGGATTTAGCATACGTTTTTTTTTTCTGGCGCAGCCCGATCAAGTCAGCAGACAAGGATGAATCGTTTGCCCGTTTGTCGGGCCATTTTTTTTTTTTCTATTCCCGTTGCACCCGGTCCGGTCCGACCCCATTTGTGTGTCTGCCTGCTGTATTACCCAGTAGATACGTATACCGAGGATGGATTCAATTCCTCCTATTCGATTGAGAGCAGGATTGCTGGCTCACTCTCACTCTCACACTTACGCAACACCCACCAAATGATTTTGTTTGCATGAAACTGTGCCACCCACTAGATAGCTGGTAACTGCCCCTTGAAATGCCCAAATTTTAGCGATTTACAAGATGGGACATGCTATATTATAGTGCTGCGCATTTCTGATCTGGAATCCATCAAATTGTGGGACATCTGCAGCTTCTCTCACTCTCACTCTCATTCTCATCCTCATTTTCATTCAGGTTCTCTCACTAACCATCACTCATCTCATTCACTCACCGTCACACTCACTCCCTCACGCACACTCAGACACACTCTTACCTCACTCTCACTCACAAAAACACTATCATGGCCGCGCCAAAGGAGGTAACCATTGACAACCTTTCCGGAAAATGGTTTCTGGCAAGTTACCCTCCCTCTCTCTCTCTCTCTCCGATGGAACTAAACTAACACTCTTACGTGTATGGATACAGGACCGAGAACTGTCCGATAACCTAGAAGAGGCCCTCTCCATCCAAGGAGTGCCTTTTCTCGTTCGCAAAATCATGCTCATGGCCAACGTTACGGAAACCGTCCAAGAGACCACCAATGCTGACGGAGTCAAGGGCATTGTCGTCACGAAAGCGGCGGCGGGCCTTAACGGACAGGCTGATGCCTTTGACGGGACGGGCAAAGAAGTTGTCATGGGCGGGGGGTATTTCGGCACCGAAGTGCGGGTGCGCTCCTGGTGGGTTGCTAGCCGCGAGGACAACAAAAACCCAGCAACGGGAGAGCCGCTGGACCCGTATCTGTTTCAGGATTGGATTGCGGGGGAAGAGCGCCATTTCGCGGGCAGTGGCGAAAAGGCGGGCGTCAAAGATAACATGTTTTGGGGATTCTGCGACATCGGCGGGAAGCGATATCGTGCCGTCAAGTATTACATTCGCAAGGGGGAGCAGGAGATTAGAGCGAGGCTGGTCTTTGGCTGGATCGGAAAGGAGTGATTCTGTGCAGCCAGAGTGTTAGTTAGTTGGAACTGAAAGTCTGAGACTGGATTCTCAGTGAGCTCATACTTGGCTAGAGTCCGAGAGATTTATGTATACCACCTACAACTGGATGCCAGGTGGAAAGCCTTACCCAACTCTGTCCAAATCCACATCCCCCTCGTCTCTCAAAAAGACCTCACTTTGCTCATCATGTATCCCCAGTCCATCTAGAGGGGTTTTTTTTTGTGAGAGAGAGAGAGAGAGAGATGCTCTAACCATCCTGTGAATGAATACCTTCTTGCGAACCTTCGCACCCCTGTTGACAAGCCCTGCAATGTCACAAAGCGTTGTCAGGCCACATTTTTCTTGTCTCTGATTTGACCGTCGAACGCGAAGCTAGACATCATGCCTGCTTTTTTGGTTGGCTACAAGTGCAGTTACATGCGACAAAAAAATAACCTTGAACATCAGCCCTCTATATAATATACAAAATACCATCTGTCACCCAAGACCTAGGTAGGTATTCACTCCTGTGCATCATCACCAAGAGCTACTTTCTCCACCATGACGGCCTCCGCTTTTTGTAAAGCGTACAATTGCTTCAACCTAGAACCCTCCTCGTTCAAAAGAACCCTCGGATTCCCCTGCTCGACAATCTTACCGCGATCCAGCACAACTGCGACGTCAAAGTCGAGAATTGTGTCAATCTGATGTGTGATACAAACGACGGTACTTTCCGCATAGGTGTTAAAGATGGCGCGTTGGAAATGTGATTGGATATCAACGTCGACACTTTTTTTCACAAGGTGATGATGGGTTAGCCGGGTTCATTTTTCTCTCAAGTAACTTCAGTTTATGGGGAAAAAAAAGAGAGTACTTACTGGCTTGTAGGCTCATCCATCAGAACAACCCTGCCACGTCGAAGACACGCTAGTGTAATCCCAAGTAGTTGTAATTGCCCATGCGAGAGACACTCGTCCGTGAGGAGCATATCTAAGCCACCAGCCCGCTCAATTGCGGGCCAAAGACCGACGTCGCTCAACGCACGGATGATATCCTGGTCGTTGAAAATGCCGTACACTCTCCCATATTGCCGGACACTCACAGAAAGTTTCAACGATTCTTGAGGAAGAGCGATGAGGCGAGACCGAATGTCTGTGGGACGGAGCGTTGCAATGTCAACACCATCGATCACGATGGCGCCAGCCGAGATGTTGACGAGCTTCAAGAGAGAGTTTGCCAACGTAGTCTTGCCACTGTTTTGGAGGAAAGGGTGAGTATCTTGGTCGGGGATTGTGTGATTTCGTGAAAACATACCTTCCAGTGCGACCACAGATTGCGATCTTGGAGCCTGGCGTAATATTCAAATTGAAACCCTCGATGATGGGAGGCAGAGAGCTCCTAGTACGTCACGTTGTTAGTCACTCTTGTTGCTGTTGTAAAAGTTAAATTGATAGCATGGATTGGGCCACTCACGAATGCGAGAGAGTCACGTTTTCAAACTGAATAGCACCGCTTCGTGGCCAGTCTGCAGGGGGCTCTTCTCTCCCACTGTTTTCCGACTCGGTTTGCAAGGTGAAGTCCCGGATGCGAGCCACGGCGCCGAGGGTGATTTCAAGAGCAGTATAAAAGTGGACGACGATTTTGACCGACTGCCCGAGTCCCACAACGTTTAGCAAAGTAAGACCCAGACCACCGCTACTCGTGCTGTGAGTTCCCACGGCTATGGACACGACCACTATAGCGAGCATCGCGACGAGGAGGTCGAGGCACAAGTTCAGGGTGACTTGGGCTGTCTGGAGGAGGTGGAAAGGGACCTGGGCTTGGCCCAAGACCTTGAGTCCTCTGCGCAAATACCACTCGGTCCAGCCAAAGGCTCGGACAGTGGCAAGCCCGTCAATGGATTCCATCAAGAGCGACAGGACGGGCGATTTCATCTCAATGTCCAGATACCGCAGTCTTCGGGACGTTCTCAGGTAGACGCGGAGAACGAAAAATAGAGTGATGACGAGGAGGAGCACAGCGAATCCAGTCCAGGGCGATTCCACCACGATAACCACACACTGTGCAACCACGGCGAGGGCGGATATGGACGTGCCGATGAAAGACAGCGGCAACTCCATGTCGATGATCTGTAAGTCTTGGCTGAATCGATTCAGAGTGCGTCCGCTGTCGTTTGTGACGAAAAAGTCCATTGGGGCACTGCCGAGGGGGTTAGCAGCTGCGCATACGTTGGAGGAAAAGAATTGACAAACTTGAGCATTGTTTCGAGAAGCATCGTGTGGAACGAACGTGCCACCCGGACCGCGATCTTCAAGAACAGCCAGATGCAGGCGCTGCCAAAAGCGATCCAGGCCATCGAACCCACACCAAAAAAGACTCCGTAAAAGGTATTGAGCGTTGACTTCTGATCTTGAAGGTGTTTCTCTGTCCAGCTTTTCAGAAAGACCTCTGTGTGCACGAGCATGGTTAGCAACTTCTGTTTTTGTAAACGCAACTTCGGTCAGGGGAGTATCATACGGGGGTAAGTCGTTCCAACGACAAAAAACGAGCACAAAACCAGGAACAGGATGAAGTTTAGGCCACCGGCAGCTTGAAAATACCACTTGTACACAGCCCATTCGCCGCTGGAGGGCCTTTCGTCGGCGCTGGCATTCTCTGCGGCTTTCAACAGCTTGGTGGCACCATCCTCTTCCTGTGATGTTGTTGCGGCCTTCTGTTGTTTCTGCGGCAATTCTGCCTGCTCAATTTGGTCGACGTCCACGTATTTTCCAACATCCATGTACTGCCCCTCTCGTACCACATTACAATTGGCGTCGAGGGTGATGACGTGGTTTGCTAGGGCAAGATATTTCGCTGCGGAGATGTACATCAGTTTGCGCACATGAACAAAACACACAACGACGCTGGAATAGCAGCTTACGGGAACTCGTAGCTAGGATGGTCGTTCGAGAACTCAGGACACCATCAGGTCCGAAAAGCTTGTCGAGCACGTGGCTCTCTGTACGTGGATCTAATCCCACGAAACAGTCGTCGAGGACCACAAGATTTGCTTTCGAGTATATTGTCCGTGCCAAAGCCTGCACCAGACGAGTCAGCGCAAAAAAAGGAAAGAACGAAAGTCATCTGGTTGTCACAACATACAATACGAGCTTTCTGTCCACCGCTGATAGTCCCACCATTCAGCCCACAGATGTGCTGTTCGCCTTCGGCGAGTTCTCCAATGTCGCGATCCAGAGCGCATGTGTCGAGCACCGTTTGGTACAGCTTCTCGTCAAAAGGAAGAGCACCAACAATATTGTCCCTGATACTGAGATTAGCAATCCACGGCGGTTGATCACACAACGCGATATGGCGGTCCACGGTCGAAACCTTCCCTGACACAGGAGCATTTTCACCCGTGATGAGCTTCAGCAGTGTTGACTTCCCGCTTCCAGTTGGCCCGTAGAGAACAGTAAGTCCATCTCGCGGAATACGAAAGCTGATTTCCTTGGCCATGTCATCGTTTTCATCGCCCCATTGGGTGGTGACCTTGTCCAGTGTGACGGCATACTTTGTGTCGGTTAGGTTGTTGTTATCCACCGACTCTCTGTCGTGTGTCTGAACGACAGTGCTGCTCGTGCTCAATTTCGATCCCGCGGATATGGTGTCGGTACTTTCATGTCTTCCATGTCCTACATGTCGTCGCCCGTCTTTCCAGACGCGCTGGCTGATGAGGGATGACTGCACGCGCTCCAAGGAGCCAAGAGCTACCATTATCTGCATTCCTTGAGCCGCGCCATCTTGTATGCCCGCGCTCACAAGATGGAACAGTGTCAGAACGGCGAATGCGGTGCGGGCGTCCAACAGCTGACCAAATTGCGCGTTGGAGAGGGCGACAGGTAGGACCAGACCGAATGCGGGAAGCGTGGTGAGCGAGGAGAAGGCTACCAAAATGTGAGCGTCTGATAAATGGGCAGGACAGGTAAAATCCATCGGGGCTTACACAAAGTGATGATTGCAATCATTTGCAGGCGAAAGTATTTGGACAATCCGATTTCCGAAGCTCTTTCGGCCTGAAGGAGGTCGAAAATCGCCTGAGAAGCGCCTATCTGCTTGACCCCCTTGATACCTTTCAAGACCTGGACAGTCTTATGGAGTCGTGACTCCATTGCTTTGAACCACGTCTCCTGGAATTTACTGGCGCGAGCGGACCACCACGCAATGAGGATGAGACAGACTAAGGGGCTCGCTGGTTAGCTTCTTTTCGGGGACAAAAATGGTGACCAGCACCATCGCGAATTCTCTACTCACCAAAGATCACGGCCAAAGTAAGCAAGGATGAAAGCCCAAGACGAGATTCGATCAGCCACAAACCAATGCCGACAGTAGCAAGGCTGGCCCAAAAGTCATGCATTTTTCGAACGCCCATCTGCACTCGTTCCACGTCGGCGGTAATCATGGTCGTGCTCGAGTCCTTCGAAACCGCAGCGCGGTCTAGTTTTAGAGTCTGCTGGAAGATGCGCGAAGAAAGGTCGGCGCGGACGAGTGTGGCTGCACGCGAAGCCTTACCCTCGTAGGTTGAAGCCGTGAACTGTGTGCCATGGCAGTCAGTAAACGAGATGCAGGCTTCGAGAGAGCAAGAACGTTACCCCAATGCCAATGTATACAAGTCCATATGCCGCAATCAATCCACCGCCGTTCAGATAGAAACTGCGACCTAACGGAGGATTGGATATGAGGTCGATCGCTCGCTCAACCAGAAAGGGCTGAGAGAACTGGAGAGCGAGGTAGCAAAGGCGGGGGAAAATAGGATCCAGCACCACCTCGGAGAAGTTCGCCGCGAAGATGTCTAACACGAGCCGCCGGGACGTGTCGGCTTTCTTTGTGTTCCCTGTGTGCCAAACATTAGAACTTGCGCGCAGATCAAATTGAAATAGTGACGGGGGGGGGGGGCTATACGGACCGTTCATGA
>Ga0247765_1000356_pt1 | contig 36621 bp, 24 predicted proteins | sample UWRJL106311C6_FD_179949 | JGI IMG/M metagenome (GOLD analysis project Ga0247765, IMG submission 179949) | Plant litter microbial communities from Arlington Agricultural Research Station in Wisconsin, United States - UWRJ-L106-311C-6 | ecosystem: Environmental > Terrestrial > Plant litter >...
GGGGGGCTGAAAGGGGCCTATGAGGCTGTGCGGCGGTGTACGGGATCACCCAAGCTCAGGGAAGAATCAAGGAAAGCTCAGGACAAATCAGCCATAACTCACCCCAGCTCTCCCCAGCTCAGGATTGCGAACGAAAAAGGAAATTTCGTATGCCCAGATTCGTCTCAGACAACCAAGCTGTTGTTTTCCTCACTTAATGCGGTGTGCAGGCAAACTCCGCGCACATTATTCCTCAACATGCAGGCCTCTATGCAAATCATGGATCCTGTAACTGTCGGGTACTCCGTGACGCCACCGGCAAGTTTTCTTCTCTCCGCCCTCTTACGGAGTTCGCCTCAAGTCGAGGCTTGTAACCTGAGTTTCGTCAAAGTCGAAGGGACCACTGCCAACTGCCAAGTCTAGTAAAGGCATGGCCCCCTGATCCATGCTTATAGTGACGTTGGGCCAGCCAGGCCGGCCGTCATAACTCATCCGATCTCTTGCTGTCACACAATGTGCAAATGGGCCACCGAGAAACAACCCTACCCCGCTCGGTCTGGAATTTTTCTTCCTCTTTCAAGCAGTTCTTGAGCGGAATCGTGCAGCGGAATCCTGCACCCTCTCGGAGACCGACCAAGGTATCATGGCCGAGTCAGACCTTTAAAGAGATTGGCCAAGTGGAATTTACCGATGCAGAGCTTGATGAACTTTAGAGCCGTGTCGTTTTTTGCCGCAACGACCTAGAGCCGCGCAATATTCTCGTGAGGGAGACTGTGTCTACAACAGCCTCTGGAAAGAAGGGCTACGAGCTGGCCGCCATCATTGACTGGGGAATGGCTGGTTTCTACCCGTTTACCTACGAGTACAGCCTCAAAGATACCACCCTGGGTTCTTCCAACCTGAATTTCAGCCGGTATTCCTTGTTTAAAGAGCAGACTCGCCATCTCTTGCCGGAAGCGGAATGCCATAGCAAGCTGATAAAGACAACCAGGATTATCTATGATTCCAGCAAGAAAACTATGACGGGAAACGTCGGTGTCCGGCTTCAGTAAAAGTGGGTAGAGAGACAGAATCTTGAGCGGTCTTTGGACGTTCGTCAAGATCGAATTCTCAAAGCTGATGCAAAAGTTCCCGGGCCCTTCACCAAGGATGGCCAGGCGAATCTCGAGATGGATATTCTCAAGGAACTGGGTTATGTTTAGGTCCTGGAACCGGCATCTAAATCTTGGGCCGAAATTGCTCAGTTGTACGAATGGTAGATATGTAACGTGCTGCTTTTATCTCGGCGGTCCACGTCTGGCCACTTCCCCTTCCAAACATGCTATTGCATCGATAAATCGGTGTCCGAAAACGTACTGATTGCATATCCTGCAGTGATCAGTAGCTTTATTGTTGACCCCATACTGGGTAGAAGTATGCAAGGGAACCATGACTTGAAAGGAGATAGTGTATGTATGCATCGTTACATTTCGCCGTCATCACCAAACGACTTGGAGAAAGAGGCTGCAGCGCGATACTGCAGGCTTCTTATAGACATGTCATTTACACATTCTTCGTATTCCACGGTTACCCGGTACAGCACCCTGTTCTGACTGGCTGGTAGGGCAGTTAAATTATCCGACAGCATGTCAGAAATAAATCACGGGCTTTATTCCCGCACCCGCACCAATCACGGCGGGCATCGCATCATGCCAACCGGCTTGGGGAGTTTCACAGTTTGAGTATTATATCATGAATGCTTCTTTTTAGATCATTGAGCGCCGATACGAGGTGGTCCCGGAGTTGGACTTTTATCCTTTTGGTGAACCCCGAGGCCGCTCGTGGATCATGTCGGCAAGCGAAGATGGTCGGTACGAACAATGACGTTCGTCGAGACAACGGTTATTGATCTGTTGAGGAAACCTTAATGTTAGGTACATCGGTACCTTCGTGATGCAGGATGCCGAGTGGATATAAGTACCGCGTTTCTCCATCACCTTAGCCTCGTGAGGGCATCCGGGGTCTAATTCCTGCCAAGTGCCATTGAACAGCGCAGAAGCAACTTCAACATCTACAAAAACATTTTTGCTAGGTATCCACCGATCATGCAACTCTTCAACGTCGCCGTCCTCTCCCTCGCCGCGACTGCGGCAGCAGCCAACCCATCGCTCCAAAAGCGGTGCAGCCCTCTCCGTGACCCGGATCTCGCCCTGGGTTACTACCCGCCGGCGCCGTGCTGGCAGACGTTCAACACGGCATGCGAGCCATTCCTGGCCAAGAACACGCAAATGATCATCGACCCAAAGCAGCATGTCGTTATCGTCTACGGCGTCCCGGCTTACTGCGGAGCCGAAATCGCCGAGGAGTTGGCCCGCGAGGCGACCGGCAAGAAGAATTACGGATGGGTTAAAGAGCATGGATACCTCACGTTTCTGCAGGAAACTGGCACTTTGGTGATTAGTGGCATGAGCGACCAGGCGGTTAAGAGATATCAGGAGCTGACATACCCCCACTAATGGCATGGCGGAGTGGGACCGGACTGGATGTGCTGTGTGGATCTTCATCCTACCGACTCTTGATCAAGTCTGTAATGAGCAGTATTGTGTGGACTTGTGTTTATTATACCGCAAGTGTTTTAAAGTCTATCTCATACATTAGGTAGCCAAATCAGCTCTGCCCGTGTCTGGCTGAAGCACCTACCAGACCAGACCTCAGTGTCAGTGCCATGTGTGGTGACCGATCGCCCTCCCCTATACGAACGTATTTGGTAATTCCACGGCGCCATGGGCAGACTGGAGAAGTAGTGATGATGCACGATCTCGACTTGAACAAGCAACATATATTCATCTCGGTAAAGCAGAATACTCCGTCCCCACTTGACATGTGCAGCTTGATATCGACGTCCAGGGCCGGTCGGGCCGTTTCGTGACTGCAACCAAGTTTTGTGCAGTGTTGAGATTGAAAGTAGACGGCTATATAGTAACTACCTAGGTACCTATATTTAGACTCACCTTATATCATCAAATGTAAACCGAGCCTAGTCCCCAATTAGACCGGAGGTGAACCTTACTTGGCCTTTATTTGCCGGTTGATGCGTTCGCCGATTATTCCTATCAGGCGAAACCACCGAAGAGCTTTCCATCATCATCATTGACCACTTGTTTATTTCACAATTGGCTCATCAAATCCCCTAGAGGCAGGGCTGCTTGCATTTTAACTTCCTTGGACCGGGACAGGTTTCACAAACGAAGGGATTGTCTAGAATAGTAGTGTCATGACCTTACCTCATTGAGGTGCTGTGGACCGAGCATGTGCAATAAAACCCTCGCAGCTCCCAGCACAACTAAACCGTGAATTTTGCACTGATAAGAATACTGGATAGGAAACATACATTTTTATTCTATTTTCTGGGATCATTACGCGAGTTAATAGAAGAGCAGACCGGGGTGAAGCCACAACCCCACAAAACTCGTGCCGTCTGCGACGTTGCGTCGGAGAGCCACGGAGCTTATATATCAAGCCGATCAAGTTTTCTGCTCTGCGCTACCATTCTTGATCGGCCTGGAGGGTGAATGGTCCGGGAGGGGAAGCACCTAATTTACGAGACCCCGGGGTTTCACCTCACCTAGAAATGAGGAGCTATAGCAGCGAGCCACGGAATATAGTAGAAACCGTTTTAGCCCGTAAACCAGGTTCGGATACAAGATTTTGGAGCCCCTGGGCCACAGTTAGATTAAGCATTACTGGCCATTTGTTGCAGATGACCCTAACCTGCTCTCCATTTGGCAACCGGCCATTTTTCGCTCTTTTGGGTATAGGAGTGCCGTGAAACACTCTGTTGGCCTGCATGGGCGGGGGGTAATATTGTCATCGACGACAATATCTCGTGGCCCCTCGAGGCGCTTCTGCCAGTGATTTCTTCACGCAGAGATCCGGCTCCTCTCCCCCTTCAATTCTGTGTTTCGCTTACCCCCCCCCTCAACACAGATCTCAAGTGCCCTTGGCGCATCACCGGGCTTTCTGTCCCTCACTCTACAAGTCAAGATGCGCTGGACACTTGGCGCCGTGGGAGCGGCATCCCTCGTGGGCACCTGTAAGTGAGACACGATCAGCCCAGTCAAACTGACCTACGGAAAGGCACCCAACTAAAATACTACCCCCCAGCCCTCGCCCAAGCAGACTCGAGCAGGGTGACGGATTCCGAAACTGGGCTTAACTGGGCCTCATTCACGACCGAGCGAGGCATCACCTTCCGCGTCGCCGTCCCTGAAGCAGCCGCCGACAAGGCCGAGTTCGACGCAGCCTTGCAGATTGTTGCTCCAGCCCATCTTGGCTGGGTAGGCTTGGCCTGGGGGGGTTACATGACTTACAATCCTCTGACTATCAGTTGGCCAAATGCGGCCGGGGGAATGACGGTTTCCTCACGCATGGCGTTGTAAGTGGCCAGCTTTTCGTCGGAATGCTTCGAAGGGAATTTCATAAAACATCAGAGCATTGACATGAATGGTTTTCAACATTGCAGTAGCTTTAGCCCACCGCTGGCATACGACATGGCCACTTACGCGGTTCTCAAAAAGGGCACCCACATCAACACGACGCACTGGCAGGTGACGGCCAAATGCAGCGGGTGTTCCAAGTGGGGTGATGACGACCTGGGTATCACCCATCTCAACGCCACGGGTGAGAATACGCTGGCATTTGCCTACTCAGATGTACCCGTCTACGATCCGGCCAAGAACGACTCATCTTTTGACATACACCAAGGGGTCGGCCACTGGGTTCACGACTTTTCCCAGGGCGCCAACGCCAACTTTGATGCAAGCCTGGCGAAGCTGGTCGCGTGACGCAAGTTATTCGGGACTACGAGGTGGAGTCGGTGTATAGGGTACTGGCGGAGTTCGTGGTCAGACTGAAAATGACGGGAACACACACACAAGGAAAAAAAAGAAAGGAACAAAAAACATACAACAACAGGGATTCGCTGGTCGTCACCGACCCAACCACTAGTCTGGCCCTCACTGACTTATTTATGGGAGAGCGGACGGGATCCCGAGCTTTCCTATATATCCTGGTCGTATGTGCAAAGTATGCCGAATTTGGAAGCCCTAGAATCCAGGATGATGAGTTCCGGAAAATGGGATAATCTCGCAGGTCACTTGTATAAGGCGCCCAGAACCCAGGATCCACGGATCTAAGTATATAGAGGTCTATTAGTTCTACAAGCTCTATCTTTGCCACCTGCCCCAAGACATAATCCTACTCTGGGGTATAATCTCCGTCCTGGTCGCTGAGCTGCTTCTCGACTTCTTCCTCGGTTGCCTTGAACCGTTCCTCGTCGGAGGATGTGAGTTTCTCGGGCGACGGGCGGACCATTTTCCGCTTGACCATCTTCTGCCTGCTTTTACCTTCGAGAACCTCATCCGACCCCCGCCTCCGCTTCCGTATCTGATCCAAAGCCTCACTCTCCTGTACTAACTCATACAACTGAGCAAAGGAGATGGTAATCACCCCTGGGGTCTTTTGGATTCCAGGGCAATCAAGCTTGTTACCGAAATCCTTTAGCCAAATCTGGAGCTTCTTTCTACCATTGACCAAATTCCCATCTGTATCCCGAAAAGTACCCTGGAAGGTCTCTTTTATTGTAAGGATCGTTTCACCGTTTTCCTTAATCTTGTTTGGTCGCCATATTATAACTCTTGCTTCTTTTCCCTGGTACGCAAGGTCGAGGCCGATGACAGCCTGGGTCAACCCATTAGAACCTAGGATATACTCATCTGCAAGGAACGGCAAATCTTGGCGTTTTTGTGAATGTGAGACCTCCAGGATGACACCAAGCTCTGTCGCATCTTTATGTGCAAACGACCCATCTGGGTAATGGGAACTACCGTCCCTCTCAATCTTGGGGCTTCTTGTTACGCGTATACCCCGAGCGAAATCGGCAGCGACTTGGTCGTTACTCTGCTCGATGATATCTAGCTGTCGTGTGACTAGGCGTTCGAATCCTCCAATAGTGCCTTCGTGGACAGTGCCCGCCATACGCAGGACGAACTTGGCAAGCAGAGGGAAGTAGTCGTACCTAATTAGAGGTTAGCTAATGCAATGTTGGACAAGGGGTAGCTGGACAACGGGTAGCTGGACAAAGAGGGATAGAGGGATAGAGGGATAGAGGGATAGAGGGATAGAGGGATAGAGGGATAGAGGGACAGAGGGACAGAAGGACAGAAGGATAGGCTACCTACTTTGGCCAGCGGTAGTCCCCTTCGGCTTCGAAGCGCGCCTCAAAAGCCTTGAACTCGTCGCGGCTAAGGCTGATGCACCACCACTCCTCTTCGACCTCGACTCGGCCACAGATGCGATTGTGGATTTCGGCGATGATCTTATCGACGCGTGAGACTGGCAAGCCTACAGATGGTGTGGAGGAGTCGGGAGATGCTGTCTCTGGAGGTGTTGCCGGGTAGAGAGTCAGCCGATCGAGCTGGACGGTGATTGCTTTCTTGTCGGCCATGTGGGCGGATGGCTTTGATGATGATGAAGACAGAATGTTGTTGTGCACCCAGGGTAATTGCAGGGGCAAGGCTCGCTTTGCTTATTGGCGATGGAAGGAATAGGTGTGTTGCAGGGCGATTGTAAGGAGGAAGGAACAGGTATTGCGGGGCGATTGGGAGGAAGGATTGAGGGGTTCAATTCAATTGGCACGTGAAAGTGAAATAGAAGGGTTAGGGTTGATAGAGGGGCCAAGTCCCCACTTGTAGAAACAGGATCACGAGTTCAAAAATCGGACCACCTTCTCCTCCTACAACTCACGACTTCTTGTTCTGACCAATCAGAAGCCGCGGGCAGTAGGCTCTTAACACCTCTCTATATAATAAAAAAAAAAAAAAACTTCAACTCCCCTCTTCTCTATCGCGCGCCGACCCGGTGGTTTCGGCAACCTGCCTTACTTACTCCCCTCTCTTCCCGCTGAACAACGGTCTTTACCGACTGCCTCCACGCCTACCATGGCTCCCGCTACGTAATAAACTCCACAGGAAACCCCTCCCTCGGCTTAGTAGTAACCCGAACCCGGCCCGATCTGCGCCTTTACTAACGCCCTCCTAGCCGAAATGGAGGAAGATAGATAAGCTATGGGAGAGGTTATCCTGGCCCTCTCCCTCCACCTCGACTCAGCCCTCTTACAGTTTAAACGAGGCCGAAAAAAGCACTGGGCCCTCCGCTTTAACAAAGAAATCCTCGTCGCTATAAAAAGGGCGATCGACCCTTGGAAATAGTATTAAACCCCCCCCCCGCTACAAGAAACGCACCAGACCCTAAGCAAATTAGGCGTTAGGAAACCGGCCCAAGCCGCCACCGCTGCCATATCCCCAAACCCAGAGCCGTTACTAACATTCTCTTCGCCACCTTCTACTTACGCTAACGCAACCAGGTCTAATTGGAGCCAGCTCCTTAAGTTAGTTCCAACCCTATTAGAAGGGTGGTTCCAACGCAACCCACTGTACCAGTGGAACTAACCCGTAAGCGCTAAATCCCCAACTCCCCTACCTACTAAGACTAACAACCCACCAGTTAGAACCGCCGCTCCCCTACCTAATTGTCGGCTTTTCCTGAAACTGGACCAGAACGACCGAATCCGCGACCTTTAAGCTTCCAAGATTAAGCTCCTCCTATATAATAAAGCTAAGGTTAATAATACTAACTTCACCTTTATCTTTAAAGTAGTAAGTAGGTAGGGAATAATCGTATTAAATAAAGCGTAACCTATCCTCCTAAACGTAACCGGACTCACTATCGTACCAAGTATGGTGTAGTATACCTACGTAGTACCAGAGGTTCCCAACGAACTCTAGATTATAAATAGTACCTACCCGACGAGAGATCTATTAGTAGACGAAATACTAATAGCAATGAAATAGAAAGCGCTTCGACTAATACCCTCCAAATATATAGGAATAAATCCGTACTACTTGACGTAATTAATTTCCCTAAGAGAAAAAATCCGACCTAGTTTTAAACTATTTAATTCCAAACCAGCGAGATTTATGGAATAGAAAACCGTAGTCCGATAATGCTTTAACTGCTAAGAGTACCACGGCCCGAAACCTTGCGAGAAACCTACCAAATACAAGAATTGCGGCTTGCTGGCGTTAAATTATAGGTGCGCTAAAGACCCCTTCCCCACTTGCGCTAACTGCTAAGGACCGCATTAAGCCGACTACGCCGCGTACGCGGCCCGCCCAGCAACCGCAAATGGTTGGGTCGTTAGGCCTAGTAAAGAATAGCTAAAAGCAATCTATACCCTCGGTACCCGGGTTATAGTAGTAGCCAGAGCAGCGACGAGCCCGACTCCCAGCCCGGAAACCAGCCCAACCCCCCCCTCCCCTATAATGAGCGCGATCCGGGGCAGGATCCCAATTCGCGCAACAAATTGCCCAGACCTGGAGATAATAGGAGCTCTCCCCGTACCGGAAGAACAGCCCCCGACCCAGGAAGAAGAGCCCTACGATACCTGCGTAAATAAGGGGTTCACTTACTACTAATACCTCCTCGTCGACGTGGAAAACAGCAAGGAGCAGCCTACGCTAATAGGTAATAGGTTACTAAGCGAAGTGGAAAGAAGGGAAGACGCTGAGGATTGGTAAAGGCTAGCCTCGACCCTACCTAACCCCTCCCCGACTACCCTATCAGCCTTGTAAGCGGCGGTATATACAACAAGGGAACGTAACGCCTTAATACCAGTCAGGGCCCCCCTGGAAACCAATACGTAGGACTTGTACCTACTAACAACTGGTGAATTTGCAGTCTTCCTAACCCTGGCTAGGCGCAACTCGCTCAGCCTAGGCCCTGCTGTCCTACTTCGCTGTACTAAGAACGGAGGCGTCCGAAAGCCCCAAGGGGGCCAGCTTTAACATAACGGAGATACTTACAATATTATAACTTAATTACCAAAACTCGGGCCTAGTTACAGACGAGGCTTTGCAGACCGCTTTTAAACAAAACGCGTAAGTAGTAACGTTGTAAGAACCGTGGATTTACGTGAAAAACGGCCGTTAGCTACTTAAGTTATACCTATTGTATAGATTGTATATAACAACTGATGCTAAGTTATAATACGCTACTTATATTAGCTGGGCGTTTATTAATACGTATATTTCCCTTTTAGGGCTTTACTAAACAGATGTCAAAGTCCGCTTAGAGGTAGTTACGAATATATACCTTCTCCTTGCGGAGAGAAGTATTACCAAGGAGTTCCTAACCAGGTTATTATACCTTAAGTGGCTAGTAATAGGAGACTTTAACGTTAAATACCCTAGCTAGGGTATAAATACGTACGTAGATCCTAGGGGCCGTAAAGTAATAAAGTAGGCGGTGGAACGAGGCTTACGGCTAATTTTATGAAACAAGGCTATATACGACTAAAAAGAAATACTTAATCTCGTCTTCCGAAGGCAATAAGCCGTTACGGTAAGGGTAGCTAACGAACTTAAATACGGCTTAGACTATAGGGTAGTTTGGATTGAAATAGTAATTAGCGGAAGTAACCTACCGGCTAGGTAGGTAATACTGGAACGCTATTACGAGGACTTTATATAAGCAATACGCGCCCTAAGCTTGGATTGTCACGGCACCAAAGGACGCAATGCGTAAACACCACAAAAAGTGGAACGTTGTGCAGTCAGGGCACTGCACCGTAGTCCTTCTACATCTAGTTGCAGCCGCAGGCAGGCAGCATCACAGTACCGTGACATGGATAATCCCCCCCCGCGTACTATAGTAAAGCTTAATAAAGCGATTAGAAGCCTGCAAAAGGATTTAATATTAACCGCCAGGGCCGTGGGCGTTAAGGTGAAAGGCAGGTGGCCGTTTAGGTGGTATACCCCGGATTGCGTAAAGGTAAAAGTTATATTTAAAAATAGTATTGTATCTTGGTAACGGTACTACGTAATTTTGCGGAAAGCCAAAAAAGAGTACTAAGCCTTCCTAATCAACAAGGTAGTTAATAGTTAAAAAACCTTTTAACTAGTGGTGTAAAAGTTAGTAAGGCCGTAGACCGAAGCCCCTTTAGTAACTATTAGGGGAGTAATATTATCTAAAAAAAAATCCAAGGTTTACCTATTACGGTATTATTTAGGGAAATAAGTAGAGGAGCTACGTTTAGAGGCCCTACTAGTAAGATCCGTAGGGTATATACTAGTTTCGTATAAGGTTATTAAGTAAAAAATAGATTATTACGCGTTATAAATACTAGATAAAGCTCCGGGAAAGGATAGTATTATAGGTAGGATATTAACCGCAGCGTAGGATTTTGTAAATCCAAAAATCCACTAAGTATACAAAAGCTCCCTTAAGCTTAGGCATTACTTTAAAGAGCTATAAGTAATTAAGGTAATATTTATCCCGAAGCCCGGATATAAGGACCTAATAAACCCGACTAACTATTAACCCATCTCCTTACTATTAGTAATTAATAAAAGACTAAAACGGCTAATAACTAAAAGACTAATATACGCCGCAACCAGCCAAAAGCTTCTCTTACCCTAATACGTAAAAGTAACCTTAGTAATTGGGATCCTAGACCTAACTTACGCGCTAGTATATAACCTAGAGGAATCCCGTGTTAAAAGGCTTTATATAAGCGCTTACCTCCTAGATGTAAAGGGTGGCTTTAATAACATATAGTATTACCTATTTATTAGGTAGCTGGAAAACCTAGGGTTCGTAATAAGCGTAACCCGCTAGGTCCAATCCTTTCTAAACTAGTAACTGTAAAGTAGGAAGCTTCCCTAAAGCTCGCCCCTCTCTTTAATCCTCTTTATACTCTACCTTATAGGTACGGTACGTAGGCGGGATTCCCTTAGATACGTAAATAATGTATTTGTTAAGTATAACGTGAGGACGTTAGTAGCGATAAGGATAGGCCTGGTTGCCAAAGTCTTTAGGGTGCTGGAAGCGCTAATGTTGCTATACTACCTGGTAGCTCTAGCTAAAATAGAATACCTAGTAGTAACCCCGGGCGTAATAACTCCCTTGGAGCCACTATTAGTAATAGGTTTACTAACGTTACGTTTAAAGATTAAAGTATAGTAGCTGGGCCTCTAATTTGATAACTGGTTGAAGTTTGACGTATACGTTAAATACTAGGCCGGTAAGGTAGGAGCTATGGTAGTGTACTTACGTAGGCTTAACAAAATTATAAGGGGGGTTCCCCTAGCGTAGGTGGTAGTAGTTGCGAGAGCTTACGTAAATAAAGTAGCCCTATATGGAGCGGAAGTTTGGAGAAGACCATAAAAGCCCTAAGTTTAGTACCTAGCTATAGTAGATAAGTTATTAAGGCTGGCGGCTAGAGTAATAGTATTAGCGTACCGTATTACGTAAGTAGCGGCCCTATATTGGGAGAGCAACGTACTCCCAGTAGCGCTAAAAGTAGCCAAAAGGCAGAAGTAGTAGCAGTTTCGGCTTATAACCGCCCCCGTATACTTACCGTACTACGCCTTTAAATAGCTTTAACAACTAGCCAAGATTAGAAAGAATACCGCCCTAAAAGGGACGAACCTCTAGGTATTATAAAAGAGCGCGCTTAAAACTTAGTAACGAAGCTTCCCTACCCCAAACCAGCTATTACTAGCCGGGCTCCCGTAACCAGGTAAGAGAAAGCAACTTTAAGTAGTTAAAAAGCTAAAGGCTAAGGCCTTACTAGAATTGGCGCTTTTATATATAGATGGGTTTAAGGTTAAGGGATGCGGGGATACTAATTGGGTAATATTCGTATAAAAAGACGGTAGAGAAGTAAAAGCTTTTAGTGGGAAGTTAGGTTACGCTAAAGTATTTAACGTAAAAATAGTCGCCTTAACTGTCGGACTAAACGTAGTAGTTGCTAAGGAGCAAGCTTTAATTTTTTCCAACTCGTAGGTAGTAGTAAACGCCGTATATAAAGGGTTCTCCCCCTTTAACCAGCCCGTAGTGGAAAGAGCCTTTAACAGCCTACGTTACCCCAGTACCAGCTTGTACTAATACCCGGCCTATACTGGCGTTAGAGGAAATAAAAGAGCGGATTAATTAATTAAACTCGTTACGGTTCTGGAAATAGAGCCTAGGGGGCTCCCTACCTACGCGTACGCTAAAGCCGCAGCGAAGAAGAGACACGAGCAAAGGGTTTAGGAGTAGTAGAACGGAGCCAGGCCTAAGCGGTATGCCGCGCTGGGGCTAGGCCCGGTCCCAGACGCCTTTAACACCACAAGGGCCAGGATGGGAAAGATTGTATAATACCGTACGGGATATAGCCCGTACGTAAGCTATTTAAGGAGGTTTGGTAAGGAAGGAACCCCGGTGTATAGCTGTAGCGTGCTATAGGAGCCGTAGTACCTGTCGTATTGCTAGGAGCTGGTAGCCTACTGGATGGCGGTACGAGAAGCGTGCTAGGTAGGAAAACGGAGAAAAGCAGCCCTGGGTATTAAGGAGCTGTACGAGGTAATGGTTGGAAGGTAGGCGTTACGGTTCTTCCCCAAGTAGAGGCCAAGACTGGTCTACGAGCCCTACTGGCGTGAGAAAGGTTGGCTTAGTGCGTTTAACCGCCCAGGGCGGTAGGTAGGCAGCGGAGGAAGCGAGACCCGGACTAGCGGGGGGGTGTTACGTAATCACTTAGGTGGTAGCGCTGCTAACCCTGGCCTACGGCCAGGGCGGGCCACCCTAAAATGAATTGAATTGAATTGAATTGAATTGAATTGAGTTCAAAAATCGGACCACCTTCTCCTCCTACAACTCACGACTTCTTGTTCTGACTAATCAGAAGCCGCGAGCTGCAGATTCTCAACACCTCTTTATATAACGGAAAACCTCAAACCCCCTCTTCCCTACCGTGCGCCGACCTGGTGGTTTCGGCAACTTACCTTACTTACTCCCCTTCCTTCCCGCTGAATTACGGTCTTTACTAACTGCCGTCACGCCTACTATGGCACCCGCTATATAATAAACCCTACAGGGAACCCCCCCCTTTGCCTAGTAATAACCGGAACCTGGCTTAATCTGTACCTTTACCGACGCCCTTTTAGCTGAAATGGAGGAAAATAGATAAGTTATGGGGGAGGTTATTTTAGCCCTCTTTTTTTATTTTAACTTGGCCCTTTTGTAGTTTAAAAAAGGTTGAAAGAAGCACTGGGCCCTTCGTTTCAACTAAGAGATTTTCATCGCTATTAAAAGGGCAATTGACCCTTGGAAATAATATTAAACTTCCCTTTCGCTGCAGAAAACGTATTAGACCCTGAGCAAATTGGGCGTTAGGAAACCGGCCTAAGCCGTTACCGCCGTTACATTTTTAAACTTAAAGTTATTACTAATACCCTTTTCGCTACTTTTTATATATACTAATGTAATTAGGTCTAATTAGAATTAGCTTAGCGAATTAATTTTAACCCTGTCAGAAGGATGGTTTTTACGTAACCTACTGTATTAGTGGAATTAACCCGTAAGTGCCAAGTCCTTAACTCCCCCCCCTGTTAAAACTAATAGTTTATTAATCAAAACCGCCGCCCCCCTACCTAATTATTAGCTATTTTTAAAATTAAACCAGAATAACCAAATCCGCAACCTTTGGGTTTCCGAGGTTAAGCTCCTCCTATATAATAAGGTTAAGGTTAATAACGCTAACTTTACCTTTATTTTTAAAGTAGTAAGTAGGTAGGGAATAATCGTATCAGACAAAATACAACCCGCCTTTTTAAACGTAACTAAATTTATTATCGTATTTAGTATAGTATAGTATACCTACGTAATGCTAGCGGTCCCTAACGAACTTTGGATTATAGACGGTATTTACCTAACGAAAGATTTATTAATGGATAAAGTATTAGTAGTAATGAAACAAAAGGCGCTTTAACTCGCTCCCTCTAAGTATATAGGAACCAACCTATACTACTTAACGTAATTGGTCTCCTTAGGAGAAAAGGTTTGATTTAGTTTTAAATTGTTTGATTTTAAATTAATAAAATTTATAAAACAAAAAACCGCGATCTAATAATATTTTAATTACTAGGAGTACCACGGCCCGAAACCTTATGAAAAACCCGTTAAGTATAAGAATTACGGCTTGTTGGTGCTAAATTGCAGGTACGTTAAAAACCCCTTCCCTACCTATGCTAACTATAAAGGCCCGTATTAAGCTAATTATACTGCGTACGTAACCTGCCTGGTAACTGTAAATAGCTGGGTTATTAAGCTTAGTAAAGAGTAGTTAAGGGCGGTCTATACCTTAGGTACCTGTGTTATAGTAATAATTAAAATAATAATTAGCTTAACTCCTAGCCTGGAAATCAGCCTACCCCCCCCCCTCCCCTATAATAAGTGCGATTTAAGGTAGGATTTTAATCCGTACTATAAACCGTTTAGACCTAAAAATAACAAAAGCCCTCCCTGTACTAGTAGAACAACCCTTGGTTTAAGAAAAAGGACCCTACGATACCTACGCAAATAAGGGGTTTACCTACTATTAATACCTTTTCGTTAACGTCGAAAATAACAAGGAGCTGCCTATACCTATAATTAATAGGCTATTAAGCGAAACGAAGAAAAGGAAAGACGCCGAAAACTGGTAAAAACTAGCCTTAACCCTACTTAACCCTTTACCAATTACCTTATTAGCTTTGCAAATAATAGTATACGTGATAAGAAAACGCAGCGCCTTAGTACCAGTAATTAAAGCCCCCCCGGAAACTAATACGTAAGATTTATACCTATTAATAACTGGCGAACTCGCAGCCCTCCTAACCCTAGTTAGGCGTTATTTACTTAGCCTAAGCCCTACTACCTTACTCCGCTATACCAGGAATGAAGGTGTCCGAAAGCCTTAAGGGGGATAGCTTTAGTATAATGGAAATATTTAGAGTATTATAACTCAACTGCTAAAACTCGGGTCCAATCATAAACGAGGCCCTATAGACCACCTTTGAATAAAACGCGTAAGTAGTAGTATTATAAAAGCCGTAAACCTGCGCCAGAAATAGCTACTAGCTACTTAAAACGCACCCTTTATATAAACTATACGCGGCAATTAATACTAAGCTATAATACGTTATTTATATTAATTAAATACTTACTAGTTTAAACGTTTCCCCCTTAGAGTTTTACTAAACGGATATTAAAATCCGCTTAAAAGTAATTACAAATACGTATTTTTCCCCCGTAAAGAGAAGCGTTACCAAGGAATTCCTAGCTAAATTATTGCGCCTTAGGTAATTAGTAATAGAAGACTTTAACGCTAAATACCCTAGTTAGGAAACGGATATACGTATAAATCTTAGGGGCCGTAAAGTAGCGGAGTAGGCGGCGGAGAAAGGCTTATAGCTAATTTTACGAAACAAAGCTATATATAATTAAAAAGGGATACTTAACCTTATTTTCCGAAAATAATAGGCTACTATGGTATAGGTAGCTAATAAATTTAAATACGGCTTAAACCATAAAGTAATTTAAACCGAAATAATAATTAGTAGGGGTAGCCTACTAAGCAGGTAGTTGGTGCCAGAGCGCTGTCACGAGGACTTTACATAAGTAATATATACCCTAAGCTGGAATAGCCCCCCCCTACGTATTATAGTAAAGTTTAATAAAACGGTTAAAAACTTGTAAAAAAACCTAGTATTAACTACTAGAGCCGTAGGCGTTAAAATAAAAGGTAGACGGCTATTTAGGTAGTATACCCCGGATTACGTAAGAGTAAAAGCCGCGTTTAGGAACGGGGATATAACCTGATAATAATATTACGTGATTTTACGGAAAGCTAAAAAAGAGTTTTAGGCCTCCCTAATCAACAGGGCGGTTAATAGTTAGGAAGCCTTCCGGTTAGTAACGTAGAAATTAGTAAAACTGTAAGCTAAAGCGCCCCTAGTAGCCGTTAAAGGAATAGTATTATTTAAAGTAGAGTCCAAGGCCTACCTTTTACGGTACTATTTGGGAAGGTGAGTAGAGGAATTACGACTAAAAGCTCCTTTGGCGGAATTTACGGGGTACGTACCAGTCTTATATAAAATTACTAAACGAGAAATAGATTATTACGTATTATAGGTGCTAAATAAAGCCCCGGGAATAAATGGAGTTATAGGTAGAATATTAGCCGCGGTATGGGACTTTATAGGCCTAAGAATTTACTATATCTATGAGAGCTTTCTAAAACTTAGGTACTATTTGGAAAAGCTATAGGTAGTTAGAGTAATCTTTATTCCAAAGCCCGGACGTAAAGACCTGATAAACCCGGCTAGCTGCTAACTTATCTCCCTATTATTAGTAATTAGTAAGGGACTGGAACGGCTAATAGCTAAAAAACTAGCGTACGCTATAGTAACCTAGAAGCTTCTCTTATTTTAATATATAAAAGCAACCCTGGTAATTGGGATCCTAAACCTAACTTACGTACTAGTATATAATTTAAAGGAGTCCCGAATTAAGGGGCTTTATATAGGTACCTGTTTTTTAGACGTAAAAGGCGGCTTTAATAACGTATAGTATTATCTACTTATTAGGTAGCTGGAGAACCTAAGCTTCGCAACCAGTTTAACCCGCTAAGTCCAATCCTTCCTAAACTAGTAATTATAGGATAAAGGACTCCTTTAAGGCTTGCCCTTTTCCCTAATCCTCTTTATATTTTACCTTATAAATATAATACGTAGATGGGACTCTTTTAAATACGTAAATGATGTACTTGTCAAGTATAGTATAAGGATACTAACGGCGATAAGAATAAGCCTAACCGCTAAAATCTTTAGGGTATTGGAAGTACTAGTATTATTACACTACCTAGTAGCTCCGGCCAAAATAAAGTACCTAATAGTAACCCCAGGCACGGCAATACCCCCGGAGCTACTACTAGTAACGGGCTTGTTAATACTACGCCTAAAAACCAAAGTACAGTGGCTAGGCTTCTGGCTTAATAGCCGGTTGAAATTCGACGTATACGTTAAATATTAGACTAGCAAGGCAGGAGCTATAGTAATGTATTTACGCAGGCTTAGCAAAATAATAAGGGGGGTCCCCTTAGCGTAAGTAATAGTAATCGCAAAAGACTACGTAAATAAGGTGGCCTTATACGGAGCGAAAGTCTAAAGGAGGCTACGTAAGCCCCAGGCTTAGTATTTAACTATAATAGGTAAATTGCTAAAGTAGGCGGTTAAAGCAGTAGTACTAACGTACCGTACTATACAAGTGGCGGCCCTGTATTAAAAGAGTAGGGTGTTTCCAATAACGTTCAAGGTGGCTAGGAGGTAGGAATAGTAGCAGCTCCGGCTAGCCGCCGCCCTTATATACTTATTGTATTATACTTTCAGGCGGCTATAATAGCCGACTAAGGTCAAAAAAAAACGCCGCCCCGAAAGGGATGAACCTTTCCAAGCTTTAAAAGGGTATGCTTAAAACTTAGCGGTAAAGTCTCCCCTTTTTAAACCAATTACTACTAACCGGGCTTTCGTAACTGAGTAAAAAAGAACAACTTTAGGCGGTAGGAAGACTATAGGCTAAGGCCTTATTAGGTATAATAATTATATACGTAAATGGGTTTAAAGCTAAAAAACGTGAAAAAACCAGGTAAGTAATATTGGTATAAAGGGATGATATAGAAGTAAAAGCCTATAATAGGAAATTAAAATGCGTGGAGGTTTTTAACGTTAAAGTAGTTGCCTTAGCCATAGTCTTAAACGTAATTACGGCGGAAAAGAGGGCCCTAGTTTTTTTAGACTTTTAGGTTGTAGTAAACGTAGTAAGTAAAGGGTTTTCCCCCTTAAACCAGCCTACGGTAAAAAGGGTGTATAGGAGCTTATAAAACCCTGGTATTAAATTTAAGTAATACCTAGCCTATATTAGCGTTAAAGGTAATAAAAAAGCGGATTAGTTAATTAAATTCGTTATAAACCCAGGGGTAGAACCAAGGGGCTTACCTATATACGTTTACGTTAAGGCAGCCGCCCGGAAGCGGTACGAATAAAGAGTTAGGAAGTAATAGGATAAAGTAAAACCTATTAGGTATAGCGCGTTAGGGCTAGGATTATACCTAAACGTTTTTAATACTATAAAGTTTAAAATAGGTAAAATTATTTAATATTATACGGGATATAACCTGTACGTAAGCTACTTAAGGAAATTCGGTAAAAAAGGAACCCCGTTTTATAACTATAACGTATTATAGAAACTACAATACCTATTGTATTATTAGGAGCTAGTAACGTACCGAATAACGGTCTGGAAGGTGTATTAGGTAAGGAAACGGAAGAAGAAAATAATTTTGGGTATTAAGGAATTATATAAGGTAATAATTGGAAGGTAGACGTTAAGGTTCTTCCCTAAATAGCGGCCAAGATTAATCTATAAGCCCTATTAGTACGAGAAAGGCTGGCTTAATACACTTTACTGTTAAAGGCGGTAGGTAGGTAGCGGAGGAAGCGAGACCCGAACTAGCGGGGGGGTGTTATATAATCACTTAGGTGGTAGCGTTGTTAACCCTAACCTACGGCTAGGGCGGGCCACCCTAAAATAAATTAAATTAAATTAAATTAAATTAAGTTTAAAAATCGACCACCTTCTCCTCCTATAACTCACAACTTCTTATTCTGACTAATTAAAAGCCGCAAGCTGCAGACTCTTAATACCTCTTTATATAATGGAAAACCTTAAACCCCCTCTTCCCTACCGCGTACTGACTTGGTGGTTTCGGCAACTTACCTTACTTACTCCCCTCCCTTTCCGCTAAGTTACGGTCTTTACTAATTGCTGTTACGTTTACTATAGTACCTACTATATAATAAACCCTATAGGGAACTCCCCCCTTTGTCTAGTAATAACCAGAACCCGGCTTAATTTGTATTTTTACTAATGCCCTTTTAGCCGAAATAAAAGAAGATAAATAAGTTATAGGGGAGGTTATCTTAGCCCTTTTCCTCTATTTTAACTTAGCCTTTTTATAATTTAAATAAAGCCGAAAAAAGTATTAGGCCCTTCGTTTTAATTAAGAAATCCTTACCGTTATCAAAAGGGCGGTTGACTTTTGGAGATAATACCAAATTTCCCCTTCGCTATAAAAAACGTATTAAACCTTAAGTAAATTAAATATTAGGAGACTAACCCAAACTATTATTATTATTACGTCTTTAAGCCTAAAGCTGTTACTAATGCCCTTTTTGCTACCTTTTATATATATTAACGTAATTAGGTTTAATTAAAACTAGTTTAGCAAATTAATTCTAATTTCGTTAAAAGGATGGTTTTAATGTAATTTATTATACTAGTAAAACCAACCTATAAATACTAAATCCCCAACTCCCCCCCTTACTAAAACTAATAGCCTATTAATTAAAACCGCTACCCCCTTACTTAATTACCAGCTCTTTTTAAAACTAAATTAAAATAATTAAATCCGTAACTTTTAGGCTTCTAAGGTTAAGCTCCTTTTATACAATAAGGCTAAGGTTAATAACGTTAATTTTACTTTTATTTTTAAAATAGTAAGTAGGTAGGGAATAATCGTATTAAATAAAACGTAACCCGCTTTTTTAAACGTAATTGGATTTACTATTATACTTAGTATAATATAATATATTTACGTAATATTAATAGTTTCTAACAAATTCTAGATTATAAATTATACCTACCCAATAAAAGATTTATTAATAAACAAAGTATTAGTAGTAACGAAATAAAAGGCGTTCCAATTTGCTTTTTTTTAAATATATAGGAATTAATTTGTACTATTTAACGTAATTAGTCTCTTTAAAAGAGAAAATCCGATTTAATTTTAAATTATTTGATTTTAAATTAACGAAACTTATAAAATAAAAAACCGTAATCTAATAATACTCTAATTACTAAGAGTATTACGGCTTAAAACCTTGTAAAAAACCTATTAGGTATAAGAATTGTAATTTATTAACGTTAAATTGTAAGTATACTAAAGACCCCTTCCCTACTTACGTTAACTATTAAAGCCTATATTAAGCCAATTATACCGCGTATATAGCCTGTTTAGTAACCGCGAATGGTTAGGTTATTAAGTTTAATAAAAAATAGTTAAAGGTAATTCGTACCCTAGGTATTTAAGTTATAGTAACGGTTAAAGCGGTAATTAGCCTAATCTTTAGCCCGGAAATCAGCTTACCCCCCCCCCTCCCTTATAATAAGCGTGATTTGAGGAAGAATTTTAATCCGTATTATAAACTACCTGGATTTGGAAATAATAAGAGCTTTCCCTGTATTGGAAAAATGACTCTTAACCTAGGAGGAAGGACCTTACGATACTTACGTAAATAAGGGATTTACCTACTATTAATGTTTCCTTATTGACGTAAAAGATAATAAGGAGCAACCTACGTTAATAATTAATAAATTATTAAGTAAAGTGAAGAGAAGAAAAGACGCTAAGAATTGGCAAAGGCTAGCTTTAACCCTACCTAACCCCTTATTAATTACTTTATCAGCCTTATAAGTAATAGTATATATAACAAGAAAACGTAGTACCTTAGTACTAATAATTAGGCCCCCCTTAGGAATTAGTACGTAGGATTTATACCTACTAATAACTAGCGAATTTGCAGCTTTCCTAATCCTAATTAGGTATAACTTACCTAATCCAGACCCTACTACCCTATTTCGTTATATTAGGAATAAAGGTGTTTAAAAGCCTTAAGGGGGTTAGCTTTAATATAACGGAGACGTTTATAATATTATAACTTAACTGCTAAAACTTGGGCTTAATTATAAATAAGGCTTTATAAACTGTTTTTAAATAAAACGTGTAAATAATAATATTATAAAAGCTGTAAATATATATTAAAAACGGTTACTAGTTACTTAAAACGTACCCTTTATATAAATTATACGTAGCAATTAACGTTAAGTTATAATACGTTACTTACGTTAGCTAAACACTTACTAATTTAAATATTTCCCCTTTAAGGCCTTATTAAATAGATATTAAAGTCCGCTTAAAGGTAGTTACGAATACGTACCTTCCCTTTACGAAAAGAAACGTTACTAAGGAGTTCCTAATTAAACCGTTGCGCCTTAGGTAGTTAGTAATAGGAAACTTTAACGTTAAATACCTTAATTAGGGAACGGATATACGCGTAGATTCTAGGGGTAATAAAGTAGCGGAATAAGTAGCGGAGCGAGGCTTATAATTAGTTTTGCGAAACAAAGCTATATATAACCAAAAAGGGACGCTTAACCTTATCTTCCAAAAGTAGTAGGCTACTACGATACGGGTAATTGCCAAGCTTAAGTACGGTTTGGATTATAAGGTAGTTTGGACCGAAGTAGTAATTAGCGGTAATAGTTTACTAGGTAGGTAATTAGTATTAAAACGCTGCTATAAGGATTTTACGTAAATAATACGCGCCTTTAACCGGGATAGCCCCCTTTTACGTATTGTAGCGGAGCTTAACGGAGTGGTTAAAAATTTGTAAAAAAAACCTGGTATTAGTTATTAAAACTATAGGTATTAAAGTAAAAGGTAGACGGCTGTCTAGGTAATATATTTTAGATTACGTAAAAGTAAAAATTGTGTTTAAAAACGGCGACTTAACCTAGTAACAATACTACGTAGTTTTGCGGAAAGTTAAAAAAGAGTTTTAGACCTTTTTAATTAATAAGGTAATTAGTAATTAAAAGCCTTTTAGCTAATAACGTAAAAGATAATAAAATTGCAAATTGAAGCGTCTTTAGTAATCGTTAAAGGAATAGTATTATTTGGAAAAAAATCTGAGGCCTACTTTTTATAATATTACTTAAAAAGGCAAGCGGAGAAGTTATAATTAAAAGCCCCTTTAGTAAAACCTGTAGGGTATATGCTAGTTTTATATAAAGTTACTAAACGGGAGATAAATTACTATATATTATAAATACTAGATAAAGCTTTGGGGACGGATGGAATTATAAGTAGAATGCTAGCTGTAACGTAGGATTTTATAGGTCCAAAAATTCACTATATTTATAAAAGCTCCCTAAAATTTAGGTATTACCTGGAAGAGTTATAAGTAGCTAAAGTAATCTTTATTTTAAAGCTTAAACGTAAAGACCTAATGGATCCAGCTAGTTACTAACCTATCTTCCTATTATTGGTAATTAGTAAGGGATTAGAACAGTTAGTAATTAAAAGATTAGTATATGCTATAATTACCTAGAAACTTTTTTCGCCTTAATATATAGGAGTAACCCTAGTAATTAGGGTTTTAGATTTAGCCTATACGTTAGTATATAACCTAGAGGAGTTCCGGGTTAAAGGGCTTTATATAAGCGCCTGCCTTTTAGATGTAGAAAGTGGCTTTAATAACGTATAGTATTATTTACTTTTTAAGTAACTAGAGAACCTAGGCTTCGCAATTAGTCTAATCTGTTAGGTTTAGTCCTTTTTAAGCTAGCGGCTATAGGATAAAGGGCTTTTTTAAAACTTACCTTTTTTCCCAATTCTCTTTATATTTTACCTTATAGGTACGGTATACGAGTGGGATTTCTTTAGGTATGTAAATAATGTATTTGTTAAGTATAATATAAAAATATTAGTGGCGATAAGGATAGGTCTAGCTGCTAAGGTCTTTAGAGTATTGGAAGTATTGGTGTCGTTGTATTACCTAGTAGCCCCGGTTAAGATAAAGTACCTAATAGTAACCCCGGGCGCGATAACGCCTCCGGAGTTATTATTAGTAACGGGCCTATTAATATTACACCTAAAAACCAAAATACGGTGGTTAGGCTTCTAGTTTAATAATTGGTTAAAGTTTAACGTATATGTTAAATATTAGGCTAATAAGGTAAAAGCCGTAGCAGCGTATTTACGTAGGTTTAGTAAGATGGTGAGAAGGGTCCCTTTAATATAAGTGGTTATAGTCGTGAGAGCTTGCGTAGGCGAGGTAGCCTTATACGGAGCGGAAGTTTAGAAAAAATTACGTAAACCCTAAGCTTAGTACTTAACTATAATAAACAAATCGTTAAAGCAGGCGGCTAGGGTGGTAGTGTTAGTATATTATATTACGTAAATGGCAGCTTTGTATTAGGAGAGCGGAGTATTTCTAATGGTATTAAAAGTAATTAGGAGATAGGAATAGTAGTAGCTCCGGCTAATAACCGCCTTTACGTACTTATTATACTACGCTTTTAAATAGTTATAATAACCAGTTAAGGTTAAAAAAAACGTTATTTTAAAAGGAACGAACCTTTTAAAACTTTAGAAGGGGGCGTTTAAGACCTAACGACGAAACCTCCCTTCTTTAAACCAATTACTTTTAGCTGGGTTTTTATAGCTAAATAGGGAAAAATAACTTTAAACGGTAAAAAGACTACAAGTTAAGGCCCCCTTAAGTATAACGGTTATATACGCGGATAGGTTTAAAGTTAAAAGACGTAATAAAGCTAGGTAAGTAATATTGGTATAAAGAAACGGTATAAAGGTTGAAATTTATAACGGTAAATTAAAACGCGCGGAGGTTTTTAACGTTAAAATAGTTACTTTAGCTATAACTTTAAACGTAATTATAACAGGAGAAAGGGCCCTAATCTTTTCGGACTCCCAGGTTATAGTAAACGTAGTAAGTAAAGGGTTTTCCCTTTTGTACTAACTTGTAGTAAAAAAGGCGTATAAAAGCTTATAGAGCCTTAGCGTTAAGTTTAAGTAATACTTAGCTTACGCTAGCGTTAAAGGTAATAAAAAAGCGGATTAGTTAGTTAAGCTTGCTATAGGCCCGGGGGTGGAATTAAAAGGTCTACTTATATACGCTTATATTAAGGCGGCCGCTTAGAAACGGTATAAATAAAGAGTTAGAAAGTAGTAGGATAAAGTAAAGCCTATTAGGTATAGCGTATTAAAATTAAAATTATACCTAAACGCCTTTAATACTATAAGGCTTAGAATAAGTAAAATTGTTTAATACTATACGGGGTATAGCCTATACGTAAACTACTTAAAAAGGTTCGGCAAGGAAGGAACTCCGCTTTATAGCTGCGGCGTAATACAGAAACCACAATACTTATTATATTACCGGGAGCTGATAGTATATCAAACGGTAATACGGAAGGCGTACTAAGCGGGGAAACGGAAGAAAAAAACAGTTCTGGGTATTAAGGAACTGTACAAGGTAATGGTCGGAAGGCAGGTGTTAAGATTCTTCCCTAAGTAAAGGCTAAGGTTGGTTTACGAGCCCTATTAGCGTAAGAAAGGTTGGCTTAGTGCGTTTTACCGCCGGGGGCGGCAGGCAGGCAGCGGAGGAAACGAGACCCGAACTAGCGGGGGGGTATTATGTAATCACTCAGGTGGTAGCGCTGCTAACCCTGGCCTACGGCCAGGGCGGGCCACCCTAAAATGAATTGAATTGAATTGAATTGAATTGAGTTCAAAAATCGACCGCTCCACTTAAAGCCCCACTTATGTAGAAGCGGGATCATCACTTTTCCAGTGGTATGGTCGTATGTGATGGAACAGTGAGCAAAAGAGAATGATATTGTCCTATTCGGGATGGTGTGTCCTGCTGAGGACTGGACACTAACGTTGTTCTTCCAGGCCCATCACACCTGGCTCTTGCTCGGTTGGATTCCGCCCCCAATATTCACCGAGAGGCAAATGCTACAGAGAATCAACCGTGCCGATTCCGCACGCTGCGGTGACATTCCACCTTCCCGGTGTCGATCCGCCCCGTCTTGGCAACCCCATAATACCCAAACGACGTTCCACGAAAGGCTGACTGTCCCGCCCAGCTGCTACCCACCGACAAGTCTTTGGCAAAAGGCCCCTCTTACTTAAACCCCGCTTGGTGCCATTACGGAAAGGAGTCCAACGGGTCGGGTTTGTAATTGTCCCTCGAGTCCGAAGATGAACAAGGACAAATTCTACCCGGTATTTGGTTTCCGTAGACTGTAGAGGCTTTAAAAACTGTAAATCACCGGAATACTACGACCCAAGAAGTATCTACGAACAGTATGTCAGCAACATAGGTGAGGTATCAATCCCGCAGACATGAAGCTCCGCTCTCTTCTCTTCCTCCCCCTCGCCGCCAGCGAATCCGGCCCCCTCGTCCACGTCCTCAACGGCACCTACCTTGGTCGTCACCTCCCTTCCTTCTCTCAAGACCTCTTCCTCGGCATCCCGTTCGCCCACACTTCCCTCCTTTCCAACCCCACATCCTTAAACACTTCCTGGGGTCGCAACCCTCCTCGATCCGCGGAATGGCCTGGCCCCACATGTTATCCACCAGACCCGGTCGCTGCACGAGTAACGAACATCACTTCCGTCTCTGCCGATTGTCTAAACCTAAACATCATCCGTCCGTCTCCATCTTCTCTCCCTAAAGACAAAAAGATTGCTGTGGTGGTGTGGTTTTACGGAGGTGGGTTTGCCGATGGGTTCGGCGCGGATTTCAATTCCAATTATTCCTACATAATTCGCGCAAGCGTGGCACAAAATATGCCGATCATGGCGGTAACGCTAAATTACCGCGTCGGATTCCTGGGGTTTCCAGGGGGGAAAGACGCAAAGAGTCAAGGGGTTACGAATTTGGGTTTAAAAGATCAGAGAATGGCCCTGCGATGGGTGAAGGAAAACATCGCTGCTTTTGGAGGAGATCCCGAAAAGATTACCGTTTGGGGCCAATCAGCGGGCGCACAATCCGTCGTGTATCAGCTGTTGGCGTATTACTCACATGGGGGCACGAGGAACAAAGAGAAACTGTTTCGGAGTGGTGTGATGAGTAGTGGGTCCATCGGCATTGGAAATACCTGGCGCGTCGACGATGAGCGGCAGGAAAATTCATTTCAGAAGATTTTGAACGCGACGGGATGTTTGGGAGCGGCGGATGCACTGGATTGTGTGCGAAAGGTGCCGGTGACGGAACTCTGGGAGAAGAGCAGTGAGGTTGGTGGGATTTTCACCTGGCATCCGGCGACTGATGATGATTTTATCGTCAAGGCTCCGACGCTTCAGGTTCTGGATGGGGAGTTTGAGCGTGATGTGCCGCTCCTGGCCGGGACGAATAGCGAAGAGGGGTTTGCCTGGGCGGAGGGCTTGACAGCTGCGACGCAAAAGGGGGTAGAAACAGAAGAGGAACTACGCCAGATATTGAAGGGCCGGTTCCCCCTCGCCAGGAACGAGACAATCGATCTCGTCCTGAGAACATATCCCATTGACGGCCCGAGTCCACCGTATGCGATGCCGACACCAGACCCGCGGTTCTGCGAGGCGCTGGAGGCAGTCGGCATGAAATGCGGTGCTCAGTACCGACGCCTGGCAGCGATAATGGGAGACTGGTCACTGATTTACGGCCGACGGGTCCTGGCGAAGAAATATGCGGAATATGGAATTCCGTTTTATTCCTACAGGCAAGTAGCTCCAGTCTCCCCTCATACACAACCAAGTCTAGAAAAATTTCTGGCCGAGGTCAAATGTTGATGACTGGATTTCACAGGTTCGACACGTGGCCCACCTCCATCCCCATCGACGTGGACAATGCCCGCCGACCAGGCTTCGCTGGCCACTCGACAGAATATGCCTACTTTTTCCGGTACCCACGCGAGTACGATCTCTATGGCAACAACCCTGCCGTCGCCGCCAACTCGAGTGCCCACCTCGAGTTATCTCACCAAATTCCGGCCAAGTTGATTGCTTTTGTGTATTCTGGCGACCCAAATGCTGTCCAGGTCAAGGGCGTGCCCGAGTGGCCGAGATATACGCTGGGGAATCCGGTCAACATGGTTTGGAATGCGACGAAGGAACCGGACAGTGTTAACAACCATCTTGAACCTGATACGTGGCGGGAAGAGGGTATGGCATTGTGGCCGAGGTATCCCTTGGAACTGGACATGGTGCCGCCATCGTAACCTTGCTCATTCATGGGTTTGTGTGGATTAGACACAAAGCATGGAGAACAAAGGTGAACCGAGCTTTAGTGTATAGTTTGCCTCGGACGAAAAACGGCTGGTAGACTTTATTGTAAACATCCTAACCCTCGTCGACAACGGTAACCCTCGTGTGCGTTTACTGTGTCCGTCATCCAACCTTTCACGTATCATTCTTACTCTCAGCTCATCACCCCAACCCCTTACGGCGTAGCAGAGTCATCACTCGACAGCTCCCCCGTCCCCTCTTTGAACCCCTGGATCAAATCGCCCACTCGATTCGGTTCCGCCGCGCTTGTGCTCACCACATATTCTGACCGAATCTCCCTCACCCGCAGATGGCCCCGCCACGTCACCGGCATCCCCGCGAACCGCCCCAGCTCATCAACTGCATCGCGCGGCATCTGTTCGTAGAGCAGTTGGTACAACACCCGCGCAAAGTGAACGCTCTTGCCTTGATCGTACAAGCCTTTTGCGACTAGAATGAGAGTTGATCGTCGTGCCATGGCGTCGCTGTCATTGGTAAGTGAAGTCTTGGTCATATCCTCAATGCAAATGAAGCCTTGTTGGATTAAGAAGCCGGTGCAGGCGGCGTCGAGGTGATCGAACCCGTGGCGGAGGTAGTATATCCGGAGGAGTGTTTCGAGACAGATCTTGGCGTTGAAGAGGATCTCCTGGGGGCGGACACCTCTGAATGCCGCGGTGGCTTCGGCATCTTGTTCAGGGGTTCGAGAGGGATCAAGGAGCTCGGACATTTCGAGGAGGCGGATGATAATTTGGCAGTACCAGAGGCTAATGGAAAGGAGTCAGCCAGAGCTTGCAACAGTCATGTGGGTATAAAACGCACTGGAGTCGAAGCTGAGCAGGCAATGCAATATTTCTGGGGTGCAAAACCTCAGGGAGGTTCCTGCTCCACTCCAAAAGTCGGAGGCAAAGTGCTGCGATGTCGAGGGTAGAAGTCCTTGGCGGTGATCCGAACAGACAATGCGCTGCATCATTCATCACTACCGCCAACTTGGAGACTGCCTTGAAGAGATGGCCGAAGTGGATGGGGTACAGAGTGCTGGATAACGGATACCTGACGTAGAGTTCCCCATACCACCCTGGATCCTCATCGAGGTCAGGTAGGGGGGTTATTGGAGGGCCTGGAAACACGGGGTCCTGGTGGAAACAGAATGAGACGGTCCTATTGCGGGTTAGGGTTTGTCCCACGGCAGTACTGTTGTGTCTAAGCGAAAGGGAACGCACGCTTGCCAGTAAAATGCCGCCCAAGCCGTAAAGTTGGCGGCGTCTCGCATCCTCCGTGACCGGAACGGAACGGAACCGTCAAAGAGATGGAGGTTTTTTGCCATCTGCAACGCTTTCAGACAGTAGTAGGACCAGGCAATCTCGTCGACGCCACAAGAGTTGAGTGCGATATTTATGACTAGACCAGCCTGGATCGTGGTTAGCTTGTCGAAGACCTGCTCAATTTCCCATAGTCTCCGGGCTTCCGCCAAGAACCTGAAGCTGAGGCTTGATGGGTTCCAAAATTCGGCGCGGTCCGAGAGTCCCGGCTCGTGGAACTGCAGAAGGCCGTATTAGTCGTCTTCCGGGGCCAGATTTTGAGTCGTCGCAGACATACGCAAGCAAGAGCTAAAACTGCGTTGACTAGCAGTGGTGAGCAAAGTTTGTGTCGCATCCGGGCCATGTCTTGGAGAAAGTATTCTTTGTGGAAACATGTCAAGCCGCCGTACTCAACCATCAGGTAACGTGCCAACAATTGCCTCATCAGGTCATCATCGGTGCAAGCTGTGGTCCACCGGGACGGTTGCACCGCACTGAGCTGGGCATCCACGACCTCGGCGGCATGGTACGGCTTCATGTATAGGTCACTGAGCGAGAGCGGTGGAACGCTGGCAGCCGGGGCCTCGGTGGTCGTAGTTTGGGCAGGGGCGGCACCAGAGCTCTGTGTTCGCACCACCCACTCATAGATGGCCGAATCGAGGTATGGATTCTCGGGGCGGATCAGGTAAGAAGGCAGGTCGCTCACGATGGGGAAAACATAGCGATAGGGAGACTCTGGCACGAGCGCAACCTGGAGGAGAAGATCGCCGCAGTCGATGTGCCGTGCCACCGTCTCGACATCGTCGCCTTGTCGAATTCGCTTGAGAATGGCTTGGGCGTCTTTCTCGGGGCGTTGTTGCAAAGCGCGTAGACCGTCTCGTATTGTTCCGCGCGATGGTGGAGGTCTGTCAATTTACGTTTGGCTGCTTGGCCTGAGGTTTCGGCGGCGTCGCCCGTGTCGTATTGGCAGTTCAAGTTGAGCTTCTGGCACAAAGCACACTGGGGTCTCGTTCCGCTGCACTATCCAGCCTTGGTCAGCGGGTGACAAGCCAGCAGGAGACAGAGTTACCTTGGATTTTCGCTTTCGACACGCTGCACATGCCGAGGCAATGGGTGCTGGCCGTTTGGCAAGTTTGGTGCCCGAGGGCGGATCTTGGTCGGGAAATGGTGCAGTGCGGGGTCTGAAAGAAGGGGACGCGGGGTCGTGAAGGCGGCGCCTTCCACGTTCGCATCACTTGACGTTTCGTTTACGCTGCCTGGGTCCATTTTTCTTCCCTCACAGACGGAGAAAGCTTTGGACGTTGAGAGAAACGAGGGGAGTTTCTTTCCCCAAGCTTCATTTGCGACTTTGATTTGATCGGCCACGCGTATGGTCTGTTTTGATTGGTCGAGGGGATTTCGATGCGCTTCTATGATGCGATGCATCCTGCTCCATGGCGATCAATGTGAGCTCAGCGGCGTCCGCGGGGTCCCCAATGGTATCGCCCGGTCAAAATGCCTTCCTCTGCCGGCGAAGCGGGGGCTGTCAACCCCAATCTTGAGTGGTGGCGAAGCGGACGAGATGACTGCCACGTGATCAGCAAGACAAAGACGGTCGTCGCAGTCATCACGGCCTTGGTGACTGAAAGCAAACTTGTACCAAAATGGAGGGCAAACAACGAGAAAGCACTAAACAGCGCGTCAGCAAACCCATGGTGCCATTAGTAATTTGGGCCACATGCAGTCAGAAGGTTTTGGTATGAGAGTCATTGACCCACAGTAGTTGAACTGGGTTTGACCAAGGCCTTTTGCTGGGACATAAAAGCGGCACGCCTCCCAGCCCCTTTCCAGCAGGACATTCTGAGCATCTTCGCAATCGCCTTCTCCCTATAATGTTCGTCCTTGTAGGCGTCGAAAGACCCAAGCCATTGCCTTGAGTATTTATATACATATGTATTCTTAAATCCTAATCTTTCTTCAGTTTCATGATTATGGTACGGCCAAAGGGGCTCCCGGTTTGAACCCAACTTTACCAAGACTCGCCACCTAGTTTTAAGCGTTCCGTAATCATTATTATCCTAAACTTCTGGGAATGAAGTCGGGTTGGTTCCTCGGCTTAACCTAGGGTAAATTTGAACTTGTTGTCCTGTGTAAACTAATGGGGATGCCCGTACTGGCTAGAGTTCCCAACACTTTCCCCGCATAACCAGTCCTCCACAACACCATGGAATCGGATACATAGGCTTTGGACACGTTTAATGGCTCGGTGACAGATGAGTCGTTCCAGCCCAATAACTACGCGCGGGACACGGGAGAAATTTATCGGCCGGAGCGCCTGCGCTTGTATATTCACGGCCAATGGGCCACAGGTCAAAAAGTTGACCACGACAAGCTTGCAGAAGGATATCAGCTTCTGCAGCTCGTTAATCGCGCAAACGAATTTATCGCCAACCGTCAAGCTAGCCTGCAGCGCGCAAAGCTGCAGGAGTGGGAGGAAGACTCCTGGGGCAATGTCCACCCCAGCGAATCCACAGCGCCGCCAAGCCTCGCTCTGACCGACGTACCTACCGTGGGCCGAGTTGAGAGACCAAGTCTACAGCAATATCCTCCCTTACCTGGCGTCATTGGGAGATACTGAGGCAGGGCTCTTAGCAATCCGACCATCAGCGAAGCATTGTCAATTACCTCTCCGATCCTGGGGTCAGACAGTTGAGCGTGCTTGACCTATGTACCGAACGAGACCCTAGGCCGGGTCTTTGCAACATTCGCCGACTGTCAAGGCACACAGTCCGACCTAATCAAGGAGATTAAACAATGTCGCCTGGTATGTGGGCAAGAAATTTGAATGGGTGGCTGCTGGCTTTTAATTGCCGCGGGTATATATCTACCCAACGCGATAAGCAAGGGGTGCAAGCGTTACTTAGTTAGTTTGAGGCCATAGCCGTCGTAGCCGCTTGCCCGGGGTAGGCAGGTGGGTGGAAAGAAGAGAAGGTTTTGCTATTTGCTGTCAACTTAGTTTTTTTTATATATGGTTAAGATTTAGGGTTTTTTTTTCAAAGCCCTACGTGTGGCGTTGGCACATGGGAAGGTTTGGATTGTTGCCGATTTGACCGAGGGGCGTTGAGTGACTTAGAGAGTAAGCGGGTCTTGGTGCCGCCTCTCCTAGCTTAATTACCATTGGTGCTGGGCATAGCGTTCTACTCTTTTTCTTTTCGGATACCCTACACAAACTGAGAGCATTGACACCGACACCGATGACAGGGATGACGGCAACTACGACGATTCTCCGGCCTCGCCTGACAGCTACAAAGTCTCGGCCGAAAAGGGAATCGTCAGCCCAGCAGCGTTAGGGCGAGGGCTGATCAGGGCCTTGTGCTGGGACATGAACGTGGCGTGACTCAACCAGCTCCTTCTCCAGGCCATCCACTTCCGCTATCCCCTTCTCTGTATGATCTTCTGCCTTGAAAGCGTTGAAAGACATAAATTATCACTCTGAGCTTCTACGTAATGTATACATGTATTCTCAAATCTCAGTATTTCTTCAATTTCGTGATCATGGTTGACTCCAGTCACCGGCCCCAGTCCCCAGCGTTCCGCGGTCATTGTCGTCCCACATAACTTTCTAGGAATGGAGTCGAGTGCATCCCTCGACCCAGAGTGAGTTTGAGTTCGTCATGCTGGGTGAAATGATGGAGAGAGCCGCACTGACCAGAATTCCCAAAACTTTCCCCCACTAAAAGTACAGAAAGGGAAAAAAATTCCTCCTCTCAACATCCTCCCGCATTGCTAATTCCTGAACCTTCAAATTGAAACCTTCATCATCAACAGCTAACCCCCAAGCCATCAATCCACCCTCATTGGCGCTGAATCTTGACCGCTTTTGATTCTATTCCCTTTCCCTCAAACATTGCCACTCTTGAATTGCGCGCGCATTCATGGATTCCGACACCGAGTCATTCGATACCTTTACGGGCTCGGTAATGGATGATTGGTACCATCAGCCCGGCCCCAAGCAGCGTGATGAGAGCCATCATCAGCAGACACAAAACAAGGACAAAGACCAAGACATGTAGCAGTGGCTTAACGACTGCAGCAGCAGCGACGATGACATGGATGGGACTCACAGCGTGAACCCCGTGGGGCCGCTGCGTGAAGCTGCAATAATAGATGACGAACAACCGGCAGCAGCCAGAGACGGTGAGTCGACCTTGATCGACGACGACGACAAGGCCGACACTGACTCATGCCATATCCTGAACGTTCCCAACGAAGTCTTAAGCGAAATCTTCGCCTCTCTGGCTGACGACCAGAGGGGTTCGCATCTGGAACCAAAATTCATCAACGAGATGAAGAATTGTCGACTTGTATGTCGCGGCTTCGAGCGGGTCGCCGGCTCGTTCTTATTGCCGCGTGTCGAGGTCTACCCGACTCTGGCATCACTCGAGCGTTTACAGGCCATCGCCAAACACGACTCGATAAGAAGATCAGTTCGTCGCATTAAGTTTCGGCTTTACCGGTACAAGTCGAGTCTGGCCAAGAGTCTGGCTGCCTACGCGGAATTCTGCATTACCATCATCTTCAAGGCCTTCAACGACCCTGATCGGACACAGAAGAAGCTCGAGTGCTGCTGGGGCCCGGAGGTGCTGTGGGGGGTTGACCGCGGCATGGCTAACCAAATTGCGCTGTCGATGCGCCCGGCAGTCGAGTCCTGGGAGCGCCTAAAGTCGTCGGCGGCGGGGGCCACCCCCAAACCCACACCCACACCCGTTGATATACCATATTGGGAGTTGTTGGCGTCAAGGCACGCCGAGTATCGTCGGCTGTATGAGGAGCAGGTGGAACTGCTAACCACTGGCGATTTCTTTGGGAAGGTGGCCAAGGCCCTGGACAAGATGGGCTTGGTACGGTCAATTGAGTTTCGAGACTCCAAGCGGCTGGCGAGCCGCTTCCCGTTCACCGACTTTTCCATCCAGAAGAACGGCCAAGTCATCGACCCTCTCAGCATCCTGCGCAACCATGATTTCTTGATCCAACCGGAGTGTTTTTTGTTCTCCCATGGAAAAGAAGCCGAGGGCAGCAGTCCAACTGGAATCTATCCCCAACTGTGCCTGGCACCCTTCATTGCCAAGACGGTTTGCGCGCTCGATGCTAGAGGCAAGCCGCTCAAGAACCTGACGGTGAAGATCTGGAAAAAGAAGCCTCTGGGAGTCATGGGAACGTCGACATTGGAGCTACTCAAAATCAACAAGGCGCTGAGATGTCTTCAAAGCTTCCACTTTTACTCGGACAATCCGATTCCTGCCAGCCAACCGGACTCCAGGACTCTGGAGGGAAATGTCTTTAACAGGTACGATACTAATCGCTTCTTGGCGCCATTCCTGGCACTTCCGAACCTACAGAAGACTCGGATCAAACTGCGCAATGTCGGCGCGCAGAGCTGGGACATCCGGCCTAGAGAATATGAGTTCATCGCGTGGGCATGGCCGACGAAGCCAAAGAAGTATCTGCGTGTGGTCACTCTCAGCGGGGTTTCCACCACTCAACAACACCTTGAAGCTCTGGTCTGGAACTCGCCGGGCCAGCTGGAACGTTTGGAACTACACAAGGTCTTCCTCGAAGAGGGCACGTGGCATGACGTTGTGGAGTTTCTGCGGGGGTGTGTCTGTCCACGGAAGGGGCTGCAACATTCACGTGGCGCTGAGTTGGGTCTTTTAGATGGTTCCGGACATGCCTGGACAAATATCCCCCGTCCTTCCTACGGTCACGTGGTCAGAGTCGCTGGCGAATACATCAGAGGCGAGGCCGAAGAGAAGTCATTCAGAATCCTGCAAAAGGACGACACCATCTACGAAGAGGTCCAGTGGCAGCAGGCATAGAACCCCCTGTTGCGTCGCAAGACGAAAACCAATACAACAGCTTGGTTGTCTGCGACGAATCTAAGCATACGAAATTTCCTTTTTCGTTCGCAATCCTAAGCTCGGGTAAGCCGGGGTGAGCTATAGCAGATTTATCCTAAGCTTTCCCTATTTTTTCCCTAAGCTGAGGTAATTCCGTATAATGCTATCGTATAGCCTTACATCCAGAACCATCGTGTTGTCGGCCGACTGGCTCATCGCCGCGATCATCTGGGAGATGTCCCTAGAGCCGTGGTCGGGCCGTGCCAGTACCGAAGAAGCCGGGGGGCGACCCCGGTAGCACAAAATTATATAGCGATCAATTCTCATTTCTCGGTATTTTATACCATTTTTACTAGCAAAATATAAAACCCAATTCTCGGCTACAAGCCCACATTTATCCTTACTTCCGTAAGCTACGTACCTTTTCTACCGGTAGAATTTACTGCCCAGTCTCAGTAACCAAATTCTCCACCGCTACTATACGCTACCGTCAGGAATTTACCGCCCAGCATAAGCGACCTACATAGTTCTCGGCCATGGGCCCATATTTAGTCCCTACCGGCCGAAATGTACCGCCTAGCGTGAGCGACCCCAGTTCTCGCCCCAAGCTCAGATCTTGTTTCTGCTACCTCAGGCTTTGTACCTTTTCCGCCAGGACAGGACGTTGAGGTTACAATATCATTACAACTTCTCCAGTTAGCACTCGAGCGACAATTCTAGCATCAAAATTCATTACGGCGCGCCAAGGCTAGTCTCACTTGTATTCTCCATGCACTATGCCGTATTATATGAGTATGAGAACCATCAGATCTACCAACAAATGAAACCTTATACTCATAAACAGTCCCAGGATGTTAATGATCCACAACAACACCCACTCTACGGACAGCTCTACATTATTCTCAGAGATGGAGGGCGACACTAACCCGGACGAACTCGATAATTATCCATTGGGATCTCTATACTTGATCAGACCCTTACCGCGGCTAACTCGAATACCGGTTATGTACTGGGGCTATTTCTGTACTGTGGCTTGTCGGTTCGAGCGCAGCAGGCTGGACATTCTGACGGCGTTGGCCGAGGTCTGCCCGCGTTACGTAGGGCAATTCCTCTCGGCCGAGCTGGGTAAGATTACAGGAGTGTACGGGGTGTATCCGGCCGAGGTAGGAGCGGGAGGAGGTCACACTAGAGGGACCGGCGGGGTGTTGTTGTCAAGGAGGACTGGCGGTTTTAGTGGGTAGTTGATATGAGTGGGTTGGAGATAGATCTGCCAAGTCAAGTAGGGGGGAATCAGTAATAGGGGATTGCCAGAGCTGGATAGTAACAGACTAGATATACTATGTATGTATTGTAGTTAATGAATCGATTGGTATTTATGAGGGAGCAGGAAACGGGGGGGGGACGTGGTCGGTTTAGAAGGTGCCCTTATTAAGGACACGTATTATGACAAGGACAGGCTGTATTTATAATGTAAGGCGCTAGTAAACCTATAAATAATTTATGTCGTAACCATCTCTAGATAAAATCCCCATCTAGCGTCGGCAGCATTCTTATCACAGTTCAGTAGACTCTTTAGAATTTTACGTAGGAGCCGACTAGTAGGTTAAGGTCTCTCTTTAGTACTAGTAAGACCCAGTACAGCGAAGAAGGGAAAAACTCTCTTTGCGAGATCGGGTAACAATGGTGGTTTATATAGAGCGATAGGAAATCTATATCGTGGCGACTCCAGGACGAAAAGCTTACTCTTACCTCAGTTATTAGCATCGCGACCTTGGAGTCGGATGTTGGACTTTTTATGCAAACCCTAACCATGCAAGCCATGTAAAGTTACAGATCTTTTGATGAAACGAAAGTCAACCAAGCTAGTTCAAATTAGTAAAAGTAGTAGTGGAACTCATTGTTTTAAGTAACCACCCGAAACTGCTCGAGGAGTTGCTCTTGGTATCCAGGCTGCAACCGCGAATGTTCAAAAAAAGGTCAGGCTCAGGTAGTCAATGAATTTCGGGGACCAGAATATAGCGCACAGATTGTCAGTAAACTATAGCTGACTAGTGGCATAACATTTGACAAGAAAAGTAGGTAGTTGGCTGCTCATACAAAAGGAAGGCCCTTGAAGTGTAAACGGACGAACTACACCCCGAGTGCTGCATTTGGGGACGAAGAGCAACGACAGGGGACAAGTCCTGCGGGTGGGGAAGTTGCTGTCTAGGTATTGTGAGCACACCCAATGTGGTAAGATGTAAATTTAGTAGACCTAGCGACGAAATCTAGCGAGTGAGCGGGCGATTGAACATAGTTTGTTGACGGTCGTTCGATCTATTTATTGCATTGTTATCTTTCCCATCTTTTATCCAACTTAGTCGGCCTTGGATAGCGGTGCCATCTCCCCGTTTTCCTGCATCAGCTCGCTAGGTAGCATGATGGCCCGATCCAGAGAATACGGCAGTCCGCGGTGCCGTCCGCGGATCATCATGGCGCAGATAACAACCTTGCTGAACGGCGACAAGATTCCGCTCAGCGACGTGTTGACGGTAGGGTGGCCAAGGGAAAGACCGACGTTTCCGCTGCATCGCCTTGTAAGACTCGGCGGCTTCCTCATGCATTTTGCACAGTAAGGTGG